>FLOH01001215.1_pt1 | contig 41452 bp, 33 predicted proteins | sample 756751 | NCBI WGS metagenome assembly FLOH01 (sample SAMEA4026879, study PRJEB14308) | marine metagenome | biome: coastal water; material: water | depth 74 m
AAATGAGCTGTTGGCCGCTTTTCAGGATGGGGTTGCGGAACTGAGTAGCTCTCTTTTGCACAATATCGGCAATGTCATCATGGGTCTCTCTCATCGGGCAGAACAGATAGGGGAGTCAAGTTCGGAACTCCATGAAACCGGGACGATTTTGTCGAATATTGAAAATATGGTGCAACGGAAAACCGAACGGGGAATGTCTCCGCAACAGGTACTTGATGAATTGATTTCTGTTGTTGGTGAGGTGGGAAACACGCTTAAGGATCTGAGCGACGAGCGTTTTACACAGGATGCCAACCGTATCAAACATGTCATCGGTCACATTGCTGAAATCATTAAAATTCAGCAACAAGCCGCCCATCCCACAATCACTACGACCATTTTCAAGATTGAAGATTTGTTGCGGGATGCCGTGGCTATTCAAGCCGAGGGTTTGGAAAAATATGCGGTCCATGTGGATATCCAGACAAACCATGATCTGGGTGAAATCGAACTTCCACACTCCCAATTATTGCAAGTAATGATTAACCTCATCAAGAATAGTCGGGAAGCAGTTACTACACGGTGGAAGGAGGCTGGAGGAAACATTAGGATAGTGGTGACTACTCAGGAAAGTGCTTGGTTAGAGATTCGTATAACGGACAATGGTTGTGGCATCCCCACCGATAAAATCGAGCGGATTTTCAAATATGGATTCTCCACCAAAAAACGGAGTTCCGGCTTTGGTCTTTTTTCAGTCCAAAATTTTATTGATTCATTGCAAGGAACCATCACGGTTAATAGTGATGGTGAGAACAAAGGTGCCGAATTCATTCTACGGTTGCCATTGAAAGCATCCATAAATGAGTAGCAATCCCTGAGGCAGATATTTCATGAACTTTAATAAATATAATTTAGAACACGATGTACCAATGACGGATAAAACCCTGGCCCTATTAAACAAGGAGGACCCGAACGGTCCTATTCGTATTGCTCCCGGAATCTGGTGGGTGGGTTATTATCTGCCGGATGATAAGCTTCAGTGTTTGACCTATCTGATTGAGGATGGTGACCAGTCGGTTTTGATCGACCCCGGTTCCCGTTTAACTATTGGTCATACGTTAAAAAAAATCCGCCAAGTGATGTCGTTCGATCAAATCCGCTATTTCATCTGCCACCACCAGGACCCGGATTTAACCGCAGCCTTGCCGGAAATCGATAAAATCGTTACCCGTGAGGATGCAGTTGTTATAAGTCATCGACGTGGCAATGCCCTCCTGAGGCATTATAACATCGAGATGCCCTTTGTCTGTTGCGAGAAAATGGGCTGGGAATTATCTCTTCCCCATCGGCGATTAAAATTTGTATTCACACCCTATCTCCATTTCCCTGGAGCATTTTGTACCTTTGATGAGGAGACCGGCATTCTGTTTTCTAGTGATCTTTTTGGCGGTCTCACCAAAGAGTGGCAACTGGTGGCGCAGGATGAAAACTATTTTGATGCCATAAAACCTTTCCACGAGCAGTACATGCCGAGCAAGGAAATTCTTGCAGCGGGGCTTAATCGGTTGAATCAACTGCCGATTAATGCGATTGCTCCCCAACATGGGTCCATCGTTCCCGGATGGTTGGTTCCCATCCTGATGGGTCGACTCAGGGAACTGGAAACCGATCTAGACATGAAGCATGAAACCATCAGGGACCATATCCTTTATCAATCTCAAATTGTTTTCAATACCTTGCTCTCAATCTCGATGAAGAGGACGATTTCGCTTCAGGAAATGCTTCAGGAATCGCTACAGGTTATTTTAGATGTTTCCTGGCTTCTGATTGAGTCCAGAGGGGCTATATTCATAATGAATGCCAAGTCCAATGAGTTGGAGCTGGTTGCCCATCAAGGGCTGGCAAAGCCGCTGCTTGAACGGTGTGCCAAAGTATCGTTGGGTCACTGTTTGTGTGGACAGGCTGCTGAGACAAAAGGAATCGTTTTTGCTGATCATGTTGATGATAATCATGTGACTGCCTTTGACGGCATGACACCTCACGGACATTATTGTGTGCCAATTATTCTTAACAACCAGGTTATGGGGGTGCTCAATCTGTATGTAACGGCTGGGCACGCGCAAAAATTGGAGGAAGAATCTGCACTCTACATGTTTGCCGGTATTCTAGCAAACATGATCAAAAATAAGTTGCTGGAGAATAAGCTGATAGGAAGTGAGCAAAAATTTAGTTCGTTAGCTTATTTGGCTAATGATGCCATCATCATGATGGATCATAATGGGAATATCAGTTTTTGGAGCCGGGCGGCAGAGTTTATGTTTGGCTATTCGCATCAAGAAGCGATGGGTAAGGATCTACATCAGTTGATAGCTCCAGATAGATATCTCGAACTGTTCAATATAGGTTTTAAAGAATTTAAAAAAACCGGTCAGGGCAAGATTATTGGCAAGATAAGAGAGATAGTTGGACTCCGAAGGAGTGGCCGGGAATTTCCCCTTGAGCTTTCCGTTTCGGCAATAAGACTCAACGATCAGTGGCAAGCTGTGAGTGTTATCAGGGATATTACGCAGCGAAAACGTCATGAAGAGCGGGAAAAGTTTACATCTTTCCAGGCTGGCGTTGCAGAAATGAGTATCTCTGTCCTGCACAATATCGGTAATGCCATCATGAGCATCACCAGCCGGGCCGATGAAGTCAATAAAGGCAGTAAAGAGCTGGAGAGGATGGCCGGTATATTTCCCAAAATTGGCATATTGGCAAAAAAGAGGATGGAAAAGGGACAGTCCGAGCGGGAAACGTTGGATCAACTGGTCAATGTCATAGAAGAGATTGGAGGTGACATTCAAGCCATTATTGACGACAAACTTTCAGATAACACTAAGAAGATCATGGAGGGTGTTCAACACATTTCCGAAATCATAAAAATTCAGCAAAACGCCGAACAATCTCCCACGCATCGTAGTATATTCGACCTCAGTCAACTCGTAGAGGATGCTATTATTTTGCAACAGTGTAACCTGACACAATCCGAAATTGAAATTGATATTCAAGTTGACAAAGGTCTTTCCGAGATCAACATGCCGCGCAGCCAGTTCCTGCAAGCAGTTGTTAACTTGGTCAATAACAGTATTGAAGCAATCGAAGTACGAAAAATGAATGAGCAATTCAAAATAAAAGGAGTGATAACCATTTCCTGTTTATTGTTAAATGATCACTCTTTGGAATTTCGGATAAAGGACAATGGTTGCGGTATTCCGGGAAACAAGCTGGTCGATATTTTTCGTTATGGTTACACGACCAAACAGAGAGGAACCGGGTTTGGCCTACATTCGGTGTCTACTTTCGTGCAATCATTGGAAGGTTCCATAGATGCCCAGAGTCAAGGAAAAGACCAAGGCTGCGAACTGGTAATACAGATTCCTCTAACGTCTTAAGAGCCGTTTGCGCTGTAGCCCTTTTGGGGTAGCCGTTCAGAGACCCTATTTCAAGCTGCGACTGGAAGCGGTAAAGGTGGAGCAGGATTTCCCTTTCTCCGCTCTGCTATGACCACTGCCAAATAATCCCAGGGAGATACCCCCCGTCTTCTGCATGTTTCGATGACACTAGCCAGAACGGACAGCACCCGGCTACCTTCTTCAGTTCGGGTTCCATGACTGATCTGTCTGGCAATCACCCAATGACGCAAAGCTCTTTCGGCCTCATTGTTTGTCAGCGGCAATTCTGGATTCTCCAAAACTTGCCAAATCGCATCCCAGTCGTTAAGAAACTCAACGGCAAGGCTGCGCAACTTACCAGCAGGGGTAAGATCCCTATGCCATTCGCATAGTTGTTTAAAATCCGACAGGATTGGTTTGAAAACTGTTGGATCAGGCCCGTCTCTGGTTTGCTCTATGACGAACTCCAGAACTTCCAATGCTCTTTTGCCAAATCCTTTGGTTTCCTTATCCAGGCTGTCGGCCAATCCTTTAGATTTCCGGATCAGATGAGCCAAACATCTCAGCCGTTTTTTAAAAATCCGATAGTTCATCAGCCCGTCACTCATCAGCCAACCCAAATAATCTTCGGTCAGAATATCCAGAACGACCTGCCGTGTGCGTCGCCCCACACAAAACAGGACGATATTCGCCGTGACGAAAACCCATAACCACAAAGGCCGCCTCTTTTCTTTCCAGGGGGTTTCGTCCACATAAGCCAGAGTCGATTGGCGAAGTTCGGCGATCAATTCATCATGAATAGGGTCAGCCGCCAATCCAGCTTCACGGATACAATTGTCAATGGTGCCAACACTCAACTTCAAGCCAAACCAATCAATCAAAAATTCCCGGATTTTGGGCCGTGACAGCCGCATCCGCTTTGCAAGTGCCACGATGAAGGTTGCCAACATAGGGCCAGCTAAACGCCATTCACTCAAACAGGTCTTGGTTTTCCGTCCTTCAACTTCAAGTCGATCTCCTATTCCAGGGCTGGTACGTGTGATGTGGCCACATGTACAGGAAACATCACCGAAAAGTTGTTTGGTACAATCCAGCCTCAACCCTGGTTGATCCGTATTTCCTCTGATCAGGTCGACGGTCACATAGCCGAACCGTGCTGTAAATCTGGCATCCAGAGGAAATATGGTATCGCAGGCCGCACACCTTTCCGCTTTATGGATTATCTCACGCTGAATTGGAATTTTCTGAGTCCGTCCGAAGCCTTGAGCACCAACCGGTTTTCCCGCCTTACCTTTGGGCTTCCGGGGTGGGGTGTTTGGCTCTTTCTCTTCGGATTCGGAACTCTCAGGATCAGTGACTGGTCCTGAAGGACTCCCCTCATCTTCAGTTTTTCCTTCCTTGGTTGGAAGATCAACTTGATCATCCTCATCGGAACCTTCAGTTTCTCCCTCTTCCATGGGAACCCCAAGGAATGGGGGCCGACTACTGGGAGGTCGGGAACTGTTATCCGGTGTCTGATTCAGACGCTCACGGGATTCCTTGAGATCCAACAACAGCTTTCGACTTACGGACAGCAATGCATCCGACGATAGTGAGGAGAGATAATCCTCATCAAGCTGAAGCAGATCGTGGTCTGAAAGTTTCATAGAATCGTGTGCCGTCCATCAATGTTTATGGGACTACTCACACATAATAACACGACTTTTTCAGAGCAATTTTTCTGGTCGGAGAGTCCCGATGAAGCCGAGAAATTTCCTGCCCGAACCCCCGCACCAACACCAGAAAAAAACCAGACCACAAGCCTACCCAGGCCCGGAATGAAACGAAATCAACACCCCAAAAAACTTGCCATGAAAAATTACTTTCTCGCCGAAAATCGTGTCAAGTTTTTTCTTTGCCAAACTCCAATAAAATTGCTAATATTCCGAGGCGTTGGTTGTGCTTCTGCCTGTGAGCATCATCAATGGATGAGAGGTCTCTGAACGGCTACCTTTTGGGAGGTAATGACTCATTTCAGATTAATAAAATTTATTCCGGATGGCCACCCTTGGCTCAACTACGGATTAAAAATAGCACGTAACGAGTCAAAAAGTAGTTTTCCATCCAATTTCAGCAAATTTTGAGCAGGGGCTACCGTTGAGCTCAGGATTGAGATCAAGAGAAAGTAGATGGTGATGAAAAGGTTTTAGGCTCTGATTGGGATTGGCTTGACCAAAGAACGCATTTGATCTTCTCGCTGTTCTCGAACATGTCCCAAAGCCATTGCCATCATAACAGCCAAAGCCAGACCAACTCGAGTTTTCATCTTGGATATACCCCGAATGAAGTGGAGTTCAAATCCGAAATTGTTGTCGATTCGATTGTTGATACGCTCTATGGCGCTTCTTCGATTGTAAGCCTGTTCCCAGCTTTTAGTACCGTATGGAGTCGGCATAAAGATGCGACGATCTTTGTCTATTGGAACTCGGATAATGCGCCCGAAAGAGCCAGGGTGAACCTCCCCAGCGGTATGGCATAATTCCTGTCCTGGGCACTCAACATCGTTAACTGCTGAAGGGCAACGGAATTTTTGGGTTTTTCTGTCAGATTCAAAACCCTGAAATATCAATGGGCGCAATGTTTTGGTAGCAGGGCAAACACAATGGATGCCGCCTTTTTCGGAATAGAAAATGGTGTCATTACGGTCTGGAAAGAGAGGTCGAATGATCGGTTTCGATGGGTCAAAGTCGGGTTTATTCCTCTCAATTTTCCACAGTTGGCGTGTGTCGATAACGGGGCGAATATTGTACCCGTCCAGGAGAGTTTTCTTGATTCCAGCACTGTCTAGGCCACGGTCAGCAACGAAATCACGACAACGACCAGCCAATATTGGATCCTGTCCAAAGGTAGCATGGATGAGCTTTTTCAAGGTGGTTTGTTCGGAGTGGGAGGCTGGTGTGATCTCGAAAGCCACCGGAATTTCATATTTGACGTCGGCAATAAGATGAAGATTGTAGCCAAACCAGGATTTGATTTTGTTCCACTGTTTCCCGGTTTTGGAATTGATCCCTCTGGTTTCGTGCTTTCCCCAATCTGCATCAGGATCTGATGTTTGTTGTGTCTCTTGATTAATATGGCCTGTGGAATGACTTTGAATGGCTTTGCCGTCATAACCCAAATGGAGACCGAAATCTGGCAACTCTTCCATGAGTTGACCACGCAAAAGAATAGAGAGATTGGAGACCATTCCCAGGCATTCTTCCAGCTCAATGACATTCTCCAGAAAACGTGAAAAATTCCAACTATTAGGGACCTTGTATACGGGATCATCCGGTTTTAGCCAAACAATTTTTGTGCGTTGTTCTCCTTCATTGTAATCCAGCGTGGCTTCAGGCTTTTTCTGAATGGGAACAGGATTAAAACCACAGGCTTCAAGAAGTGATGGATTTCGGGACAATTCTCGAATCAGGTGTTCAATGGATGGATGTTGGAAAACGATTCCGGCGATGAGAGCATTCCACATGGGTAGTACCGGATAATCGTCGCGGCCATTTCCACGCATGACCTCCAGATACTGGATGATTTTCTCGTCTGGGAGGTTATCTCGGACAAGAGAGAAGCGGTCAAGGTCGGTGCGGGCAGCGATAGAATCCCATGAAAGAAGAAAAGGAGCAGAGATTTTTGCCATAGAATTTCATTATCTCCCTGGGTTGATAAATGTGATGAAAACAAGTATTTATCTGGAGATAATTATAGCAACAAGCCTTTAAAATTCAACAGTATATATTGATTAATCGTCAGTTTTGTTGGCTGTGGGGTAAGCAATACTTGAGTTGATCAACGAGGCAAAGCAAAAGCCTGTTCTGTTACTGGTTTGCGGTGAATTTTGTGGGGTAGACGTTTTTTTGGTTTGAGAATTTTTTGTTTTGTGTCAATCTGTTGCAGACAGCGTAAACGGCTCCTTAATAGGTAGTTAATATGGATTTTAACAATAACATTTTAGTTCTAGATGACGACATTGAGTTACTGGCTGCCTATCGTAATATTCTACAACCACAAAAGAGAAAACGCTCCAGTAAATTGGCGGCTTTCGCAGAGCTTGATGAGGATGCTCAGGACAATAAAGAAAAACTTGTGTTCAACGTAACGGCGGCGTCCCAAGGAGAACAAGGTGTTGAATTGGTAAGGGATTCCATAGAGAAAAACCGTCACTTTGCCGTTGCCATCATTGATATTCGTATGCCTCCAGGAATCGACGGCTTGGAAACGGCAAGGAAAATTCGGGATCTGGATAGCTCTGTCTACATCATCATAATAACGGCATACAGTGATAGAAGCATCGAGGAAATCCAGCGTAACGTGCGTCATGACGTGGTTCTGGCCCGTAAACCCATATCAAATGATGAACTGATTCAACAGGTACGCAATGCGTGCAATAACTGGGACCGGGACAGGGAACTGAAAAGCAAGAGCAATGAACTTGAATCCGTGAATAAGGAGTTAAAGGAAAAAATCAAGATATTTGATAAATTCGTACCAAAGAATTTTATCAAAGTACTGGATTCTGCTGCGGAAGATGGTCACATTCAATTGGGAAGCTGTGCGGAAAATGAAATGACCGTCATGTTTTCGGACATTCGGTCATTTACCGCGTTTTCCGAGACCATCACACCAAAAGACAGTTTTCAGTTTATCAATAGCTATCTGGGACATATGGGGCCGATTGATCGCAAAAATGATGGTTTTATCGATAAATTTATGGGAGATGGGATCATGGCACTCTTTGATAATGCCGATAACGGCATCCAGACTGCTATTGAGATGATGCAGCGTCTCTGTCAGTACAATGAGGGTAGAAAACGTGCGGGTTATGTACCTATTGCCATTGGGGTTGGAATCAATCAAGGGCCTCTTACCCTGGGAACCATTGGTGAGGAAGACCGTATGCAAACAACGGTCATAGGCGATACGGTCAATTTGGCGGCCAGAACGGAAATGCTGACAAAAATCTACGGAGCACCGATTCTCCTCACCGAGCATGCTTTTCGTGGCATAAAATCAGCATCCAGATACTCTCACCGGTTTTTAGACACGGTCAAGATTAAAGGAAAAACAGAGCAGGTGGAAATATATGAAATTCTTGATGCTTTTCCCGACAAAATCAAAGAGCGCAAAATGGAGGTGTCGAAGCTCTATGAGAAGGCGGTAATGTTGTATTACAACAAAGAAACTCAAGCGGCTACATCAATTTTCCAACAATGTCTGGGGATTTGTCCTGATGACGTTCCAACCCGAATTTTTTTACAACGATGCTGGGGAATGGCACCAAATTATGAAACATCAATTACGGCATAACCGATATATTGTTTGTTGTGAGATGCCTAAGACCAATAAACAGTGATATAACAACTGGCAATTTTAAGTAGTCTGACAAAGGTTGATACTAATGATCAGTAATAATCGTGTACTTGTTCTGGATGATGATACTCAATTGCTGGAAATCTACTGTGATATACTCCGGCCCAAGAAAAAAAAACGTTCTTCGCTCATGGCCTTTGCTGAAATTGATGAGGAAACGGAAGAACAAGATAAACAGCAATTCTTTGAAGTAACGACTGCGAATCAAGGAAATAAAGGGGTTGAAGCAGTTCGGCAATCTCTAAAAGAGGAACAACCTTTCGCGATGGCTTTCGTAGATATTCGTATGCCTCCCGGAATCGACGGATTGGAGGCGGCCCGAATGATTCGTGAACTTGATGATAACATCTACATAGTCATCGTTACCGCTTACAGTGACAAAAGTATTGATGAAATTCAGGAGACTCTCATACATGATGTCGTTTTAGCAAGAAAACCATTGACCAAGGAAGAGATTTTCCAACTGGCCCGTAATGCTTGTATTACTGGGGATAAGGATGAGGAACTCAGGTCCATGCACTACTCCATGGAGAGGAAAATGGAAGAGGAAAGCATGGTTCGCAATTATTTTGAAAGTTTGGTCTCTTCCCTAACTGAAGGATTGCTTGTCTGTAACGCTACAGGAATGATTACCTCAATTAATCCAGCATGTGCAAAAATTACTGAATATCAAGAGGAAGATCTTCTGGGTATGCCGATTGAGACCCTGTTTCAAGGGGGAGTTATGGATAAAATAATCATGGAAATCATCCAGAAGGGACCACAACGGCAAATTCAGAAAGACCTCTGTACGTACTCCTCTGAGAAAATCCCTGTTTTTATCTCAGGTTCTGTTATTCACAGTAAGAAAGACAGTTTTTCAAATCAAGAGGATCAATCCGTTGTTCTAGTTATCCATGCATTGGGAAAAATTCCGGTTTAGTAGTGTGAGAAAGTGCAATGATTGAAACCAAACATATAATGATTTCCGGTATTCTTGAGGAAATGATATCTGAAAATCATCCTTTTAAAATCCGATTAAATGATCAGGAATTTTCTTACTATACTCGTTTTTATAATTATCCAACCATGATGAAGGATATCCATGATGGAAAACACCTGCTTATTGACCCTATTGATCCGCCCATAGGAAATTAAAGATCATTCAAAGCAATAAAGTCACTCTGGAATCTTTTACTTCATCTTATTTGGTCAAAGCTTCCGTTCAGTTTCTATCAAGGCAAGAAAGGAATGTGATCAAACTAAGTTATCCAAAAGCTTTGGATATTGAGAAGCAAAAACGCACTGATATACGGGTACCTATTGATCCAAGTTGGGGTGTGATCGTAAAAGTAATTTATCCGGCTGGTATGTCATTTCTTGGGCCGGTAATAAATTTGAGTAAGAATGGAATCTGTTTTGTGTGTCAGACGCCTATTGCCAATATTGATAAATTACCCAGCATGAAGCTGATTGTCATATGGGAGGACAAAAAAATGAAAGCTCAAGGAGATGCTGAAATACTGAGCTACCATATTCAGGAAGGTGGGGTATATTACTATGCTAGATTTTGGTTTGAGTCTTCTGCTGATGTCCGCTCCGTACAAAAAATGTTGTCTTCTCTTCAAAAGAATTACCAGGCAAAGCGGGCTGCGCTTTTTGGCTTGTAGAGCCGTTTCCTGATAATCGGACTAGCTTCAAGACGAATACTGTGAATGATGTCATTAATTTTGAGAGTATAATAATGGTCGAAAAAAATAGAGAAAAAATTATTGAGATACTTGAAAAAGCGTTTGATGAAAACAAACCTTTACAGGTACAGCTTGACAAGCAAATTTTCACATATTATTCGCGTTTTTCCTCTGATTCAAATTTGTTGGAGGATATTCAAGAGGAAAAACATTTGCTCATTGCTCCTTTGGACCCCCCAATAGGCAATATCAAGATTATTACCTGTGATAAAGTTAACTTGAAAATTTTTACAGACAGCTATCTAATAGAATCACCTGTATATTTTTTGTCTCGACCTGATATCAGAGTTCTTCAGTTGAGTTTTCCAAAAGAACTTATTTTGGGAAAACAACAAAGGGATGCTGTTCGCATTGATATTGCACCAGAATGGGGGTTGATAGTAAAAATAATACGGCCTTCCGGTTTATCCTTCCTTGGGCAGCCGGTAGATTTAAGTATTGGAGGTTTAAGCTTCTTTAGTCTTGGGGCTATTCCAGCCATAGCTGATAAATCACGGGTGAAAATCATTATTCAATGGCCAAACAAGAAAAAAGTAGCTCGTGTCGAAGCCATTATAATTAAACACCAAACAAAAGATGGTAATGCACATTTTCGATCAAGATTTCTTTTTGAGTCTTATAAGGATGTTCGAGATGTGGAAGAAATTACTACTGCCTTGCAGAGGTTGCATATTAAAAAACGTGAATTACTTTTTGGACGATTAGCATAAGTTGTATATAACGTTTTTTATATGCAACTATGACGTTCTGAATATTAAAGAGGATATTTGATCATGAAGCTTCCTGGTCGTACGCCACAACCCAAGATCAAGGAAAAAACCGATCAGAAACCAGCTATCAATCAAGAGGTTGACCAACGCGGTCAGGAATTAACTTTTGATGAGATGAAGGTAATGGGACAGGAGTTAAAAGATCTCCGAGAGGGAGGTGTTCGAACCCAACTTAAAGACATCGGTAAGATGCGTACTAAGGAGGATTTTGAGAAAAAAAAGAAAAAGAAAAAAATGATGAGCGTATCAAATACGGTTATGGGAGAAGGTTCAAGGTTGTTCCAAAATTTCGATCCTGGCCCTGACAGCCAATATTCTACCTATAGATAAGGTAAAATCGTTAGCTGCTGGTTGTGATTCCCATATCACCAAACCCATTACCAAAAAGGAGCTATTAGATATGATTGAGCGATTTAGTGTTAGCCCACTGATGAAAATGAGAAATAGTTGTTGATTTTTCATGTGAATTAATGCTGTAGTCGCTCATGTTGCAAATTGTGTGACGCCACATAAGATGCGCATGAAATCAATTGTCACTTCTTTCAGGTTATGAGCCCACTCGTGCATGGCCACGTACTGTTGGAGATAGTCTTTTTTGTTGACGCCACGAAAGGGGCGGAGGAAATTGCGGAGTCCAGTCCATAGGCCCTCTATGGTGTTGCTATGGACTTCACGGATACCGTCACCATCGTCATCCCGTGCCCACTCGCGATTTTTAGGGGAATGGCAAACGGTGACGTGGATACGGCTCAATCCCGACAATTTTCCATACGCCTTCCAATCATCTGTGTTTACAATTGTGTCCGGTTTTGTCGTCTCCATCAACAACGGTTCAAGATCTTTCCACGCTGTATTGTGGAGTACCCTGAGCCGAATTTGTCCTGTTTCCCGTCCAACCACACCCAGGATAGGAGGCCGATCCTTATCCCATGTTCCATGGCCCCGAACTTTGTTGGCTCGTTTTCGAGGAGGATCTTCTGGATCCTTATGCGGAACACCTTTTTTCCCCCGCATTTTGAAACAGTTCGTCAGCTTCTACCACAAGGTCAGGCAGCAGTCCTGTGGGCTGAGCATCGACAGCATGTTTCTGGATTTTATGACGCCGTTGGAGCAAACGAGTCCGGTCAATACTCAGTTCCTGTGCCAAATGAGATGTCGAGGTACCCTGTGCGACCCCCTGCAAGATGCGAACAATGATTGAGCAGGAATGATGTGTTCCTTGCCAATCAGTTCCAGCAAATGCGTTAAAAATTCGACCACAGGCACAGTGATAATACAAAAGAGGGGCTCGATCCTTTCGGTGAATCTTGATCTCATCCACAGAAAGGTGGCACCGGGGGCATCCAAGTCCATTTGGATGAAGGATTTCCACAAGGTATGCATAGCATTTTTGTTCATCCATCAGGTGAGTGATTGGAAACAAAATCATAATTACCTCCTCGCTTGAACAGACCAGAAATCAGAACATGAGGAAGCATATCATTTTAAGATTCGTTAATCAATCTGTCACACGGTTTGCAACATGAGCGGCTGTAGTTTTCTCCGGTCAATTTCGTGTTATCACCGGTATAAAAATTTGGCTAAATTTTAACACCTTTGTGAATCGATCAGAATGCGAGAAACAGACAAGTCATCTCAAACATAGGGAGTGATAACTATTACCAGTTTATTGATCAATAACCATGTTTTGGAATTTCTGGTCAAGGATAACCGTTACGGTATTCCGGAAATAAACTGGTCGATATTCTTCGTTATAGTTACACGACCAAACAGATAGGAACCGGGTTCATCCTCCATTCAGTGTCTACTTTCGTGCAATCACTGGAAGGTTCCATAGAGGCTCAGAGTCAAGGAAAATGCAAAGGTTGCGAACTGGTAATAAAGATTCCTCTAACGTCTTAATAGGTAGTTGATATGACTGTTAATAATAACATACTTGTTCTTGATGATAACCTGGAGTTACTAGCTGCATATCGCAACATTCTACAACCACAAAAGAGAAAACACCCCAGAAAGTTAGTGGCTTTTGCAGAGCTTGATGATGATGTTCAGAACAATGAAGAGCTGCCTACGTTCAACGTAACAGTGGCATCCCAAGGTGAACAAGGTGTTGAACTTGTCTGGGAATCCATAGAAAAAAATAGTCCATTTGCCGTCGCTATCATTGATATTCATATGCCACCAGGAATAGATGGTCTGGAAACAGCAAGTAAGATTCGCGATCTGGATAGCTCCATTTACATAATTAGTGCCTGACAGAAAACTATAAAATTCTTTAAAATACAATTATTTAACCTTGATTTTAATCGTTGAAGTTTATATAATTTCAACCAATGGGGAAACTGCCAGAATCGTGTAACAGGTTGAAAATCCTCAGATAGTGGTTTTTTATCGAAAGTCAGAATTATCGATCTTCAATCATAATTTTGAAAAAATTTTATCTTGGGGACCAATAATGCGAATAATCCAAAATCTTCAAATGAAACTTGGAGAGCAATCGATTAAAGATATCAAGATTGATCTTAAATCACGGGATGACATTCCAAAAATATTACTGGGACTCCAGCACATTCACAATACACCCGAAATTCGAGAAGAAGTCTTTCAGGTTTTGGAAGAGCTTCGACCCAATAGTACAAAGGATAAGAGTCAAAAGGCCGACCCCAAAAAAGGCCGAATGGGAATGGAACAGTGGAGAATTTTAGTTTTGGGTGTATTACGCCTTGGACTGAATGTCGATTATGACCGAACTCAAGAATTGGCCAATCATCATGATATGATTCGTCAAATGTTGGGTCATAGCGACTGGGAGGATAATACCACCTATGAATTGCAAACCATCAAAGACAACCTGCGCTTATTCACGCCAGACATGCTAGACAGAATCAGCCAAATAGTCGTCCGCTCTGGTCATGCCCTGCTTAAAAAAAAACAGGAAGACGTGGTAAGCGGACGTTGTGACTCTTTTGTCGTTGAAACAGATATCCATTTTCCTACAGACATCAACCTACTCCTTGATGCCATCCGGAAAATCATACTAATGGTGGCCTCTCTGTGTAAAAAACACGACATTACTGACTGGCGACAGAGCAATTACAATTTGAAAGAATTCAAGAAATTGTACAGAAAAATCCAAAAGCTGAAACATTCCACGTCCAAAGATGAGGAAAAACGGAAAGCAAAAGAAGAGGAGATTCACCTATTGTATGAAGCCTACATTGCACAGGCTGAAAATTATATTGAAAAAGCAGTCCAGACCTTGGAAAAACTAAAAATACTCAATCTTTATCAACTTCTTACAACAGAGTTTGCATTGATTGAAGACTATATCCTGCATGCTAGAAGACAGATTGACCAAACCCGCCGCAGAGTTCTTCAAGGAGAAAAAATTCCCCATGAAGAGAAGGTTCTTTCTATTTTTCAGCCCCATACTGAATGGATCAGCAAAGGTAAAGCTGGCGTTCCAGTAGAGTTTGGATTGCGTGTTTCTATACTGGAAGACAGTGACCGATTTATCCTTCACCACCAAGTTATGGAGAAGCAAACCGACAACCAGATTGCTGTAGATTTTGTACGGGAAGCACAGACTCGTTTTCCAATGCTCCGTATCGTTAGTATGGACAAAGGTTTCCACAGTCCTGAGAACCAGATTGAACTGGAAATTTTACTTGATTTGGTGGTCCTTCCAAAAAAAGGACGACTGTCAAAAGCCGATCAAGCCAGAGAATATGATCCAGAATTCATTCGCTTTCGACATCAACACTCTTCCGTAGAATCGGGTATCAATGCGCTAGAAGTACATGGTCTAGACAAATGTCCCGACGATGGAATAGATGGATTCAAGAGATATGTTGCCCTGGCGGTTGTTGGACGCAATCTCCATAGACTGGGGGCAATTATTCAAAAGAAGCAAACCGAACAAAACAGGCGACGACAAAAAAAGAAAGCTGCCTGAGAAATACCTGAATTTTAATTGGCAACGTAGGTTTTACGGTAGAGTCTTGTTAAAATTTTCCTTATATGCCGACATAAATTTAATTTATCGGATTTTATGAGGTTGATTCAATAATTTCTGCTCAATGTTTCATCCACGGATGCGTTTTGAGACGGGTGTGCTGAAAAAAAACGGCTTTTTCTGCCAGCCACTATGTAGGTTTTTTTCGTAAAAGGCTGGACAAAGATAGTATTAGCATTCAATGGAAGGATAAAACCGATCCTCCAAAACCGGGTGATGTGGGTAAGCTTAGTTTTTTTGACGACTATGGGACCATGCAACAGTATTATCGCCAACAGGATGCTGTAATTCAGTTGGCAAATCGGCAAGATCTCATGAGCCAATTGATTAGCCCCCAGTGTATTTTGCCACTACGACGTGATTGGGAAGGTATTGGTGAGGGGTTGACTGGCAAAGGGCCGGAACATATCAAAACAATCCTCAACACTTGGCCATTCCTAGCCATCCTTGGGCCACCTGGAACTGGTAAAACTACGCTCATTGCACATGCTATTCTGGAGAGCTTTAAGCGGGACAGTGGATTACGGATATTGGTTACAGCCCAATCACATTATGCCCTGGATAATCTTGCCAAACGTATACTAAAACTCCTGAAGGAACACAACATTCTCAACCGCTTATCTGTACTCCGAATTGCTTCCCGAATGGGACGTGACAAGGTGGACCGCGCTATCAAGCCCTATTTGATTGATCAAGTTACTGAAAGAACCATAAGGCGAGAAAAAGAGTTTTCCTTTGGCTCCTTTAATCATGAGCAACTGCCTAAGGCAGCTCGTGATGTTTTATCCAAATGGCAATCAACCATGCATGAACAAACTCTTGATGTGGAACACAAGCTTTTAACTGGAGTCAACCTGCTTTTCGCAACCAGTGGCTCATCCACTGATAATCAATTGCGAATGAATATTGGACAGAAAAAATTTGACTGGGTCATTATCGATGAGGCAGCCAAAGCTTGGACCACGGAGCTGCTTGTGCCGATGACAAAAGGAATTCGATGGACCTTGGTAGGAGATCACAAGCAGCTTTCGGCCTTTAACCTGGAGGCGATGACAAAATTATTGAATCATGCTCAGGCCATGGAAGACATTGAATTGGCAGATTTTAAAAATAATCATGATTCACTATTAAAATCTTGGAACTTTTTTGAGTCTCTTTTCGACGAGAATATCCTATCTCAATCCTCCACTGATGAGAATACTGAAACCAGAAACAAATCCGTCTATGGATCTGCAGGAAATTCCATTACCCAATCTGGCTTAAGGAAACCGTTGTTGTTTCTGAACCATCAATACCGCATGTCAATGGGAATCCACGAACTTGTATCTAATATTTTTTACCAAGGTAATTTGAACCCAGGTGAACTGGTAATGAATCCCGACTATTGCCACAACTTGAAGCATCCAGATTTTCTAAGAGGACGTGACTTGATTTGGCTAGATACTGGATCGCTAGGGGAAGTCGCCGAGGAAGATGGACAGAAACGCTTCAATGTATGTGAAGCACAGATCGTTAACCGGTTGTTAGAAATCATGAATCCCCAGCCGAACCCGGAACAACTGGCACTACTCTCTCCATATCGGGCTCAGATCAACGAAATGTCACGTCATTTGACCTCAAATTTTCACACTAGTTTAAGTACAGTTGATGCTTTCCAGGGACAGGAGGCCGATATTGCCATAATTTCACTGGTACGTAACAACCGGGCACCAATAGATCAACAGTTGTTACGGTTGGGTTTTTTGACAAAACCAAACCGCCTCAATGTACTTTTTTCTAGAGCTAGACTACTTTTGGTGGTAGTAGGTGCTTTTGCCCATTTTGAAAGTGCAAAAGAGACATTTTGGTCAGACTTGTGCCGGTTGGTGGAGGTAAATGGTAATCGTATTGACGTGGACAAAGCTTTGCCAAACTTTAAGCCTGAAATGATTAAACAATAGCGATCAAGATTAACATCAAAACTGCAAAAAATATGGAAGGGCTTTCATGACTATTGAAAGAATTTTTATACCCTGCGAAATTTTCGATGTAAATGTGGAAACACAGCTACATGGGGGGTTTACTCAGATTGATTATTACGTCCTGGAATTTTTGGATAAGCTGGGTGACGATATTCATTTCAACCTCCTAGCTGAAATATTTGGGCTGGGAAACCTGCCTATGCTTCATATCGTAGATAGATTGTGGGAAAATGGACTAATTACCTTAGATCTTTCCACCAGTACAATCCGAAGAGTATTTGGCAAAGAACCCGACTCTCAAGGAAATCCAGGAGTACAGATTGAATTAAAACTCATGCAGGAACTTTTACGTGGTCATATATTATTAGTTCCGTCCAGACCAACAAATGAACAACCGGACCGGGTCATTTCGACAGTGCGGCAACCAGATTATTTTCGACCGGAAAACGCTCATCAACTGATTCCTGTCATCCAACAATTGCTCCAGATTGAGTTAAAGAAAAAGGAAAGCCTTAGGACAATCGCACCTTCAGACACCAAAGAACACAAGTCCAACCAAGCAGATCATAAATGGAACCGTCAACTGCAGATATGCAGTGCCAACATCCATTTCAACCAACTATGGAAACACAGGAAACCGGGTGAACGACGTAATTGGGAACTTCATGTCCAGGTAAATCAGGTTCAAGGCGGTGGTTTTTATCCACACATCGTGTATCCGGCTCTGTTATCGACCCATATCCGTAGTGCGTTGGAGCAGCGGATTTCAGAAACCCTCCTTGCAGAACCCAACAGACCTTTGACACGTATTCTATTTAAAAATTCCGAAGGAAATCTGGCCGATCAAGATAGGGATGATCATTCACTTGATATGGATGAAACTCCATGTACAAGCATCTTAGAACACTTAGAATCTGATGTAAATAAAACCTCTAAGCAACCATTAAAAATTGATGATAAGCAGAAACAATGGAGAGTATGGGGCAATCAACTTCTGGATCACTTGACCCACAATGATTTAGCTGGACTGGCTGTTGAATTACTGACCGACCAAGCAGTTGTCCACGACCGGATTCTAAACTGTATTGATCAAGCATCAGAACAGTTAGTTCTGGTTTACCCTAATCCTACATGGAGGGGTTTCAGACCCTATTATAGTGCATTAGAAAAGGCACTGAAAAATGGGGTTCTTGTTTGGATTATTTGGGGAAAATATTCTAACGATAAATTTTCCGATCAACAACTACTTAGAAATATTAGAAATCTGCAAGAGCGTTATGATAAATTGTTACAGGTCAATAAGACAGCTGATCTGACTGAAGAGAATTTATTGATTGGAGATGGACGTTCTTTGTTGCTAGGATCAGGATCCCTGTTCGACTTTCCTGTCGGCAAAAATTCATTTACCCGAATGGCAGCCATGATCACACTGGAAGAGAGGGAACAGAGTAACCGTTTGGCTAACTCTCTGTTAGATCGACTTCGCCAGGAATATCCCCACTTTCAGCAAGGTCAGAAAATGCTGTTTGGTGGAGTGTCAGGTAGTGCTCAAGACCCGAAGGTCATCCAAGCTCTTTCTAAAGCTATCCCCGATTTTCAGGCTTTACTCACCGACCCGGATAGTGATTCTGAAGACTCTTTTTCCAAATCTGAGAAAAAAACACGGTCACAGCATGATTTTGACCGTATTTTTAACTTTGAGGATATAGAATCAACAGCTCTGCTAAATAAGTGGCACCAGTTCATTCATATTATATCAAATTTCGTTGAAAACCCCAGTTCACGAGTTGAAACAGTCATTGGAACACAACATAATTTATGGTTGAAACGAGTTGTTCAGGTCCAAGCACAAAAACGGTTATTCATCTACTCCCAAACTCTTTCCGACAAAGTATGGAGTTCAGATTTGGTTGCCGCTCTTGCCGAGAGAGTCCAAGATGGTGTACACATCATAGTAGCGTGCCACCACAATCAGCTGACTTCCAACCAACCTCCTGAAACAGCGGTCCTCAACCGAATCGATGGTAATGGATATTTCAAGTTTTATGAAGGGATAAGTGGTAACGGCAGTATCCTGCTCTGGGATGACCATCTACTTGTCACTGGGATGTCCCTGCTCTCAACAAAGGCCAGTTCGAGAATGCCCCCTCGACGCACTTGGGGACCTCGGCAGGCGGGAATTCTAATTCACAATAATCACCGATTTTCATTACGATTAAGATGGTATCTCTATAGGAAGCCAATCCAAGCCCTGGATCACCTTGGATCAGCCACATAGTCAGTAAGGCTAAGCCTATAACAGGCAATATATCAATAATTTGCAACGTACTTCATGTAATAAACCTGGGGTTTTGATTCATCCATTTCATTTTTTCAGTCTTTTGTATTTCCATATTTACACCATGTTTACCGGAATAGTAGATAGATCACATCCAGTTAAAAATCATGAGAATTTATAAAACTCATTAAAAAACATCTAAAATACGTGCAAAACAGGCGTTTTTTGGCTATAATCAAGCTATCGTAAAAAATTAACATCGCTAAGTTTTCTCACCATTCAGGTAATTGTAGTGCCTTGAATTGCGAAGCTAAGAGCATTTTTTGTGAATCATACATCCTAACATTCAGCAATATGATTAATCATTTACGGTGTTTACATAGTCATTGCGCTAATTTTTGTTTCGATGAATACAGACTTTTAAAGGGTACCACCTTTATCTGAATGAAAATCCATGATAATCATCAGCAGGCAAATTTTGTATGGAGTGGAGTTGAACGGCAGCTCGATATTACCACAGTTCCTTTAGAACAATTACCGAAAAATCATCCCCAGAATTTTAAGGATAAGCAAAAACATGAGAAGAATGAAAAGACGGAACTGATCCACAATATTAATACAGAGCGATTGAGCATGATTGTCCAGAAACTGCGAGACGTGAAGGAGGTTCCGCATCAAAGTGATCATTTCAAGGTCGATTATTTAGGACCGACCGAGGTTACCATTTTTCGTAAATGGTTCCAGGAAGGGTTGGAATCAGGAAGATTTTGGAGCGAATTGGAAATGTTACGGGAACGGTTGGAACATCAACCATTTTTCTACAAAATCGTTGCCATCGCATTATCCATAACACCTAATAGACAGTCAGTAGATGATTTTGGCATCACACAACATCCGACTCCAACTGATCACTGGTTTGTCTGGCTTATCGATTTTCTATGGAACAACAAAAAATGGCATCAGGCTGCTGCACTGTGTGAAAATCACCAACATCCTGAGTTTGATGTTGTCACCCCACGTTTGGCTTGGGCTGTTGTCTCCAGAACAAAGTTAGAAAGTCTGAAAAGTATTCTTGATGAGGCATGGGACCACACTCCAATGAATTTAGGGGAGAAACGAGGCCTGATTTTCATTGCCATGTCTGGAATATTGCGGTGGAATGACTTCACATTTTTCAACTGGCTGGATCAGAGTTTTCTTACCGCACAAAACGACCTTCTAAACTCCCATTGGTTGGAGTGGGGCAAAGCCCTAAACAGATTTCGAGAGGAGTGGTCAGAAGAGGTTCCGATGACAGCGACAGAAGTATTGAAGTTGTCAGAACCCAGTCGAGCTAGAGAGCAGGTCGAGAAAAGTTGCACACTTCTGAAAAAAAACATTGAAGTCAGAGGTAACGACTCATTTCTTGGGAGGTACAAAACCGGAGTCAAAGTTTGGCGTTATTTGTTCCAGAAATCGGAGGGAGGAATCTCAACTTTATCCAAACTGTTGCAGGATAAAGACATGGATAAGATTGAGATATGGCAAAAAAGTCATAGCCCATGGAATTCACTTGATATCATCAACCGCACCACCTCCGAACTAGTACAAACTGATGAACTGGACGAAGGACATGACTTTGAAGATCAAAAAAACCGTCGTACCAAAGCAGTTCAACGTCTGGATGCCATTGATAAAGATGTACGGGAGCTTGTAACCCTCTGTGTCAGCGAAGTTGTCGCGTCATCTGATTTAACCTTTCCCAAACAGAGGGCGAATAGGATGATAGATGAGAAGTTACTCAAAAGAGAGAAAAGAGGCTATTGTCAGAAAGATGATGCCGCCCTGCAACAAAGCAATTTCTGAGCTTTCAAAGGAAGCAGGAATACCATACGGCACATTACATACATGGCGGAAAAATGCTAGAAAAGGAGGAGTGGTTGTGCCTGGTAATGGGAAAATTGCAGAAGAGTGGTCCTCTGAAGATAAATTTGGCGTAGTTCTAGAGGCATCGACATTGAACGAGGCAGAGATTGCAGAATACTGCCGAAAGAAAGGCTTATATACTGATCAAATAGACTCTTGGCGGTATAAATGTATCCATGCAAACACAAAAGCTCTAACCTGGGTTTCTGATGTGTAGGCACGGATAGTTGCGTATTGCTGATTTATAACAGCATGTTGCAGAGGCTCTCATGTTTTCCTCGTGTGCCTACAGGTTTTCTGCCTTTTTATTGATGTCTAATATCTCTGAAGGGGTTGAAATTTTAAGTATTTTCATGATCGACGCCGCATCTTTGGGGATGTCATTCCGGCGGAAAAAATGGGTGGATTTTTTTGTGAAGCAGGTCGCTTGAATGCGGTCCAGATCTTCCCTAATGCGTGGCCATGGTCTACCAACAGCCAGTTCCGCCACACGTTGGATAAGGAGGGCCATTACGCAAATTTTCACATGTGCTGCGATCCGATTCGGCAACCAATGATAGACTGGCTGCATCTTTATGCGGGTGGTTTTTAAAGATCGAAAACACTGTTCAATAACCAGGAGCCCCTTATATCCTTTGGCCGCATCTTCAACCGAAATGCTGTCATCGTTGGTGATCAACACCCATTTACCGTCCATGCGTTTGGCTTTCCGAACCTTTTCCTGATCAATGACGACATTATCCCCGGTCCCGATTTTTAGATATTTTCCGTACCGTCCAGAGGCCAAAAGTTGGACAGCCCATTTGGCTGTAGCTTTTTTCTCTTGGTGTTTGCTGAGTTCCTCTTTGATCTCCACCAGAACCTGTCGACGATGATGGGTCTGTCGACGAGCCTCTTCTGGGTTAAAACAGAGAATGTAACGTCGTTTCCGAACCCCCTCGCCTACAATGACCTCCTTGGCTCGGAGATTCTCTGAAATCTTCCGAAACCGTCCCCGCTGGGAAAGGACATCGTCCTGAATCTCAGCAACACTTCCTACCCTTGATGCCAGCAGGTAGGTTCCGCAACCGCGCGCCAGTTCTGCCCGGTTTTTCTCGGAGTTCATCCCGGAATCGCCTACAAACATAGCTCGTCCAAGCTTCCATCCTCGCAGATCCGCCCGAACTTTTTCCACAGTCTGAACGTCGGGGGTATTGCCTGGGAACACCCAACTCCGTACCGGCAATCCTTCCCGAGTAACGGCCAGGGCAACACTGACCAACGGACTGTTGGAGCCATCCTTTGCGTGACCGCGAAGGCGGAGGCCATTTTCATCCTCATCATCTTCATAATCGATAGAAAAGGAGACATTCGTAGCATCATAGAAGATGATATCAACCTCCAAGTTCAGGAGATTCGCAGTATGAAAAAGGCTCTATTCGCGTTAGCTAGGTTTCTATGTTATAATTTCCTCAACATCCAGATTTTACAGGAGATTTAAAATGGATTCTGTGGCATTTCAGAAATGGCTGGTAAAGGTGGACGAATTAACCCCATCCCAATGCCAGCGAGCTATTGACACGCTGGCTTCCAATCCAGCAGAACGGAAAACGGCAACGGTAATCGAAGAACGGCTTGCCGACGATCATCGTTGTCCACATTGTGATAAACTCGGTGCAACGCGTCGCGGCTTTGCCAATGGATTACAGCGTTATCGTTGCTGCGGTTGCGGGAAAACCTTTAACGCATTGACTGGAACCTCACTGGCAGGACTCAGAAAAAAAGATAAATGGTTGGGGTATAGTGAAGACCTGCAACAAGGAACTCCTCTTAAGAAAGCAGCGGACAAGCACGATATTCATGTAACTACAGCTTTTCGCTGGAGGCATCGTTTTTTAGAAGCCATTTCCAAAGACAATGCCAAAACACTCACGGGCATTGCGGAGGCCGATGAAACCTATTTTCTCTTATCTTTTAAGGGACAAAGGAATCTTGATCGTAAATATTCGGCCAAGCCATCCCTTAACCTATTTGGTTAGCTGTGCTCTAAATTTCCGATCCATTGGGTAAACCAGGATATCCTTGATTGGAACGCTCTGTTTTCCATATGGTCCGAGTTTTCCGCGACCTTTGGTTTGTCCCAGATGTATCCAGTTGGCTGCACGGTAACAGGTTCCCTGGAAACGTGGTTTTTCGACGAAGGTCTCCAGAAGAACGGGGCGCACGTTGTATACGGACTGCCAATGGTCAGGAAGCTGTTTGGCAGCTTTGGCCAAGATCATGGATGCCAGATTGTGAGACCGTACCCAGGGCAAAATGAGAAAGCGGGCGTTATTGACGACGAGATGCAAATTATTTTTGCGCTGTCCGGTGGTCCAACCAATGAATTGATCTCGTGGAGCAGTTTGCCAAGCAGCGGCACCAAAACCAAGAAGCGCAACGATTTGGCTAGCAGCACGAACAAAGTAACGGAGTTGTGCGCCAGGAAGAGGTTTGTGCCCGAGATAATGGTAACGTTGGATGTATTCATTCCAGAGACGTGAGTCTGGTTTTGTAGTAATCAGTTCTAGATCCAGTGGTGCAAGGGTGCCAGCAGGCTGTTCAATGTCGGGGGCAGGATCGCTTATAAAGGTAATGCGCACCCGTGGGTCTGGCCGTAAACAACGTGGTGGTGGAAGTGTGATGAGCCCATCCTCCTGCATTCTTAGCATGGCAACCCGGGCGGACATATCTTTGAGTCCGCCATCGGGTTTTATCCATTCCAAAGCTTGGCAGGTTAGTCGAGAAATGCTGGCCCTGGTGAGGGTGGAATCTTCATCAATGAGACGCTGAATGCTTGCAATTTCCTCATCGCTAAAATCCCGACCACAATATCGAACACTCATGAGTATTCATGGACCCCCGCCCAGTGGGAGAGGTCGGGTCAGCAGCGATTTGGATTGTTTGGTATAATAAGCATCAGCCATTGACCAAGGTATAAAGTCGTGGATGTTAGGGGGTGCTTTTCCACCATTTTCAGCACAGGCCTGAAGATAATTGGTCAGCCAGATTCGTTGTGGAACTCCCCACAGTTCTAAAGTCTGAAATATAGAAAAAAGCGTAGCGGCCAATTCTGCACTCCATATACTGCCAGAGCCATAATAATTCTTACGTCCAACCGCCGGATTACGAATAGCGTTCTCCCCCAGGTTGTTGTCCATGGGAATTTCAGGATTATTCAAAAACAGGGTCAACCCAGACCAATGATTAAGAAGGCTCTGAACAATCTTTACTTGCCGTTTGCGTGCAACATCTGGCAGGGATTTTGTGGAGATATTCCCGGAAGAGTCTTTTGTATTACTAACATCTGATACCACAAACTGGGTGGCCTCATCGTGGACAGATTGCAAGGATTTCTGCAATGCATTTTGTCTCGAATGGAAGTCGGCAGACTGTTGCTCCAGAGTGAGGACAGGCTGCCAACTCTCAAGCCGTAGGGAGTTTAGATGGTAAAGTGTGGCTATACGCTCTTTCCACTCTAAGGCCCATATTTCCAATTCGCCCATGGCACGCCCTGCATCCAAAAAATCGCGTCGTACATGCGCCCAGCAGAAAGCCAACCAGATCACGTTAGACAAACGGGCGAGCTTTTTATAGGCACTGTAACGGTCGCAAATGATAACAACCATGTTGCTTTTCAGTCCCGCAAAATGGGCTCCAGGAACCGCAGCACTCCGGCTAGGATCAACATTATAGAAGATGACTGAGCGCGAACGAGTAACCCAAAGATACCAGCGTGTTCCAACCTTGCCTTCAACTGTCTCAAAAACCGACCAGCGGGTTTCATCGTTGTGAAACAGCTCCTCACCCATCTGTCGGCAATATAGCTCTTCTAAAATCGGCGTAAAAAGCGGGGCAATGGTCTGCAATCCTCCGGCCACCGTGCCAGGTGAGACCGGCAACTCTTGATCATGCCAGTCCTTTAAAAGGCGATTGGTCGGCTGACAAAAGTGAAACTTGGTCAAAATTACATTAACCCAAAAGCTCACACCATATTCTGATCGTGGAATTAGCCTGGGCGGGGGGGGAGCCGTAATAATGGCGCGAGTTCCCGGACAACTGCAGGCTGGATTACGAGTATACGCTGGACGATGATACCGACGAATATGCGCCTTGATCTCTACCTCAATAACATCACTCTCTTCATCCAATTTTTCATTACGCTGATAAGGTAATCTACATGTAGGACATTGCTTTTCCTCTTCCGACAGATCGAGCTCTCCATTTACAACTGGTAGTTTTGGCCGTTGGGTACGACCATGACCAGGTTTACCAGACTGTTGACCTCGCGGTTTAGAAGGGGGCTTTCCCGCATTGGTTTCATCTTCAGAACTATGATTTTTGCCTTTCTCGCTCTTTTTGCCAAACAAGCGATTCTGAAGATCCTTAATCACCCCATCCTTGTATAAATTTTCTGCCCTCAACACCTCAAGGCTCTCTTTGGCTTGAGTATGCTGATATTTCCAAAAAGCGATCTGACTTTTTAATTCGATATGTTCCTGCTTGGTGATTGAAACCCATTCCTGTGAAAATGGGGTCGGCACAACCCCTTGGGCTCCAATAAACGGAACTGGGGATTCCTGAATTCAAGTGATAAGTGCATAACCCATTAAATCTTTCACATTCAATCCTGTAGCCTCATCAAATGCCTCATAAGGGGTTCTAAATCCCAGGCACTTCCGTGGTCTGCTGTTGAGTTTATGAACCGCTTTAACAACCTCTTTGCTGGTGACATCAATCAGCTCCATTGATTTTGGAAAGTACTGCCGAAGAAGTCCGTTAGCGTTCTCATTCTGCCCTCTTTCCCATGAGTGATAAGGCTTTGCAAAATAGGTGTCACACGCCAACGCTTTAGCTATAGATTCGTGCATTGTGAACTCTTTGCCATTATCAAAAGTGATGCTCTTAACGAACTGCTGTATGGGACAAAGTAATGCGATCATTGCATCCTTTACTGACTCAGCTTTTTTCCTCTGTAGTGGGGCTGCCAATCGTAGCTTTGATTGTCTCTCGTCGAGTGTAACAATGGCTCCCTTGTGGTTCTTTCCAATGATGGTATCAGCCTCCCAATCACCAATCCGTTCTCGCTTATTGGCTATCTCTGGGCGTTCATCAATATCAACACGGTTAGGAATTCCTGTGCGATTATGTGCTGTTCCGTAACGTTTACGATATGTTTTGTCCTGGTGGCGTAGATGTTTGTATAGCACACCACCAGCATTCTTGTCAGCCAATACATGCTGGTAAATTGTTTCGTGGTGAAGGCTGATTATTCCTTCTTGTTTTAACCTGCCAGCAATCTGCTCTGGGCTCCATTCTTGCTCAAGAAGTTGATTGATCTGCGGCTTGATTGCATCCGTCATCTTTATCGATTTTGGCTTATTCCTGTGACGTTCTTTTGCAAGTTCGTCTGCCTGATTATGCCTGTACCCTCGTTGCCCTGTATTGCGCTTAATCTCACGAAATATACTGCTTTGCGCTCGATTCAGTGCCTGTGCAATTTTGTCCATGGAAGAGCCGCTTTTTCTCTCCACTTCAATATAATGCCGTTCTTCTCTGCTTAGGTGTTTGTAGCTCAAGGTAACCTCCTAAAATAGCTTGGTAACTGCCTACAAATTACACCTGAATTGTACTCATAATTCAATAGTATTTTTCTAAACAGCTATTTGTGGAGGTTATGCACTTATTATACGAATGCAGGAAAATAGAGCGGGGGAATCTTGTCGTAACACACCCCACTTTCCATGACCCCCATCCCCCCCTCACTGGTCTGCAAACAAAATCCCTTGGGCTGGCATGGCATTTTTACGTCCCAAATGGTGGTACGCCGCTGGGGTGGCTCTTCGGCCTCTGGGGGTGCGGTCTAATAGTCCTTCTTGTAGCAGGTAGGGTTCGATGACATCTTCGATGGTATCGCGGGTTTCGCCAATGGCGGCGGAGAGGGTGTCTAGTCCGACGGGGCCACCGGCAAATTTATCGATGATGACTAGGAGAAGGCGGCGGTCCATGCTATCTAGGCCACGTTTGTCTACCTCTAGAAGTTCCAGGGCTTTATCGGCCAGGGCTTTATCGATATAGCCTGATCCTAGTATGTCGGCGAAATCTCGAACCCGTTTTAAAAGCCGATTGGCAACTCGTGGGGTTCCTCTGGCTCGTTTGGCAATTTCGGCTGCACCGGATTCGTCAATGCCGATATTCAGGATGGTTGCGGATCGTCTGATGATGATGGCTAGTTCGTTGGCGGAGTAGAACTCCATTCTGGCTAAAATACCAAAACGGTCTCGTAGGGGGCTGGTGAGCATACCGGCTCGGGTGGTGGCTCCGACCAGGGTAAAGAAGGGGAGATCAATTTTTATGGATCGGGCGGAATGGCCTTCACCGATTATGAGATCCAGTTGATAATCTTCCATGGCCGGGTAGAGAATTTCTTCGATGGCGGGGCTGAGTCGATGGATTTCGTCAATGAAGAGACAATCTCCAGGTTCCAGATTAGTCAATAAGGCTGCCAGATCACCGGCTTTTTCGATGATGGGGCCAGAAGTGGTTCGCAGTCCGGCACCCATTTCAACGGCAATGATTTGGGCCATGGTGGTTTTGCCTAGTCCAGGGGGGCCGTAGAGTAGCAGATGATCCAGGGCCTCACCACGGCCTTTGGCGGCACTCAGGAAAACCGTTAGATTGGCTTTCAGCTGATTCTGGCCGATAAAATCCATCAGCCTTTTGGGGCGAATACCGGCCTCGCGGCTATCTTCCGGCTCTTGACTGGCCGAAATCAGCCGTTGTTCCTCTTCTTTTTCGTCGAAGTCACTCATTTAATTAATACTCATCGGGCCAAAAGCTTCAGGGCTGCCCGGATTCCTTGGCCCACATCAACGATTTCATCGGTCAAACTGGCCCTTACGACCTGTTCGGATTCGGTCCGTTTATAGCCTAAATTGACCAAAGCCGAAATCACCTCTTCTCGTAGGGAGAGTGGCGGTGGAGGGGCGGTTTTGGTCGCTGTGGTGTTTGTTTTGCTATCGAGTGGCAGAGGGGATAAAGTGGGCAGTTTTTCCCGTAGCTCCATGATCATTCGTTGGGCCGTTCTTTTTCCTACTCCAGGAATGAGGGAGAGCTGAACCACGTCTTGCCGGGCAATGGCCGAGCTCAGAGCTTCTGGCGATAGGGTTGAAAGGGCTGAGAGGGCGAGTTTTGCGCCGATACCGTTGACGTTGTTTAATAGGGTGAATAGACTTTTTTCGGCAGAGGTGGAAAACCCGTACAGGTGAAACGCATCTTCCCGAACAACGGTGATGATCAGTAGTTGGGTCACGGCTTCCAAATCGGGTAATCTTTCGAAGGTGGAGAGGGGGATGAAAACCCGGTAGCCGACACCGCCAACGTCAAGAATAACCTCTGATGGCTCCTTCAACGAGACGGTACCGCGAAGTTGAGCAATCATCGGCCTGTTCCTTTGCTTATGTTCAACAGAGGTGCGTGGTTGATGTGACAGATGGCGGCGGCCAAGGCATCGGAGGCATCCTCTGGGGCCGCTTTGGGTAGTGAAAGCAGCATTTTTACCATCTCCTGGACTTGATGTTTTTCAGCCCGTCCATAACCCACTACCGATTTTTTCACCTGTAGGGCCGTATATTCATGTACCGGGATCTCCATTTGGCTGATGGCGGCGATAGCTACACCACGGGCATGACCCAACTTCAAGGCACTTTGAACATTTCGGGAGACAAAAACCTCTTCCACGGCCGCACAGGTTGGTTGATATTCTGCGAGCATTTGGGAGAGTGTCTTGAAGATAATCCCCAACCTTTCGGGGAGGGGGTTTGTGGCTTTGGTTCGAACACAGCCATTGGCGATGTGATAGAACTTTCTATCTCTAAATTCTACAATACCCCAGCCGGTTACTACCGTGCCGGGGTCGATCCCCAATACCCGCATAGTGATTTCAACCTAATTTTAATTGCTTTGCCCAAGTTTTTCCATCACTTCATCGGGTACATCCATGTTGGAAAAAACGTTCTGTACATCGTCGTTATCTTCCATTATATCCAGGAATTTAAAAAAGGCGATTGCTCCCTCTTCATCCAGGATGGTGGTGTTTTGTGGAATCATGGTGATTTCTGCCGAGACTGGGTTGTCAAAACCCGCTTTGGCAAGGGCTTCTCGAACGGTTTCGAACTCTTCTTGGCTGGTCAAGACTTCAAAGGTTCCGTCCGTAACGACCATATCCTCGGCTCCGGCTTCAAGGGCCGCTTCCATTAGGGTATCTTCATCCCCGTTTTCGAAGATGATCTGACCTTTTTTGTCAAACATGAAGGCAACACAACCTGTGGTGCCCATATTTCCACCATATTTATTGAAAATGTGGCGAACATCGGCCACGGTGCGGTTGTTGTTATCGGTCAAGGTATCGACCAGGACGGCGACACCACCGGGGCCATAACCTTCGAAACGGGTCTCTTGGTAATCGACTCCGTCCAGATCCCCCGTTCCTCGTTTGATCGCTTTATCCAGGGTGTCTTTGGGCATGTTTGCCTGACGTGCGGTCAGTATGGCGGCCCGAAGCCTGGGATTGGCATCGACATCACAGCCACCAAGTCGGGCTGCTGTGGTGATCTCCCGGATAACCTTGGTAAAAACCTTGCCACGTTTTTTATCTTGGGCACCTTTACGGAATTTAATATTGGCCCATTTACTATGTCCTGCCATGGTTTTGCTCCACTTGCTCGGTTTCTCGTAAGATATCGATTCTTACGTTAATGGTAGACAACTCTTGGCAAGCTGTCTAGATCGTCCGTCACTTTCAGAGGGGGAATCGGTGTTTTTGCCACTTAATTTTTAGAATCTTGGAAAAATGTCTCTTGAACGGGTAAACTCCAGCCAATTTGGTTCTAATCAAGTTGTGTTATCTTTTAGTTCTCTTGCCATTGTAACCCACACCACCGCTTTGAGGCTAATCATGGCGATAAAAAAATGGTTTTACCCCGGATATTTCATCGCTGTTTTTGTGTCAGGAGTCCGTTCCCATTTCTATCAGCAGTAATCCACATGATCCGGTTCAGGCTGTGTTACAACAGTCGTTTGGTTATGACCATTTTCGCGGTTTCCAGCGTGAGGTGATCGATTGTACCTTGGCGGGTAACGATTCTCTGGTGTTGATGCCGACCGGGGGAGGAAAATCCCTCTGCTACCAGATTCCTGCGTTGTTGCGGTCTGGGGTGGGTATCGTCGTCTCGCCGCTTATTGCTTTGATGCGGGATCAGGTGTTGGCTTTACAACAGAACGGTATTCGGGCCGCTTACATCAACTCATCTCAAGAGTCTTATGAGGTTGGCTCGGTGATTTCCCAGGCCAGACAAGGGGGCTTGGATCTGCTTTATGTGGCCCCAGAGCGGCTGTTGATGGAGCATTTTCTCGACCTGCTCGCAACATTGCCCATTGCTTTGTTTGCCATTGATGAGGCCCATTGTGTCTCTCAGTGGGGCCACGATTTTAGACCCCACTATCTTGGCCTGTCTATTCTTGCTGAACGATTCCCCCAGGTTCCCCGAATCGCAGTGACGGCCACCGCCGATGAACCGACCCGGAAAGAGATCATCGAACGTCTGAATTTACAAACGGCTCGGCTGTTTGTGGCTGGATTTGACCGGCCCAATATTCGTTATCATGTCGTTCCAAAGGATAATCCCAAACAGCAGTTACTCAAATTCATCAATTCCAACCATCCTGGCGATTCTGGCATTGTCTATTGTCTATCACGGAAACGGGTGGATGAGACGGCGGTTTGGTTGTCTAATCAAGGTTGGAATGCCCTGCCATATCATGCCGGGATGGATCAAGGTATCCGTCAGCGTCATCAAGACCGTTTTTTGCAGGAAGAGGGTATTGTTATTGTCGCAACCATCGCCTTCGGAATGGGGATTGACAAACCGGATGTCCGTTTTGTGGCCCATCTGGATCTGCCGAAAAATCTGGAATCCTATTATCAGGAGACTGGCCGTGCTGGCCGGGATGGTCTGCCTTCCAACGCCTTTTTAACCTTCGGCACGGAGGATATCGCTATGCTTCACAGTTTTATCGATAAGTCGCCCGCAGAGGAGCGGATTAAAAAGGTGGAACGGCGTAAGCTAAATGCCATCCTTGAATTTTGTGAGGTTCCCTCTTGTCGTCGGCAGGCGTTGATGCACTATTTTGGCGAGCAGACAGTCAAATCATCCTGTGGCAACTGTGATAACTGCCTCGCCCCAGTGGAGACCTGGAACGGTCTGGAGGCGGCACAAAAAGCCCTATCCTGTGTCTATCGAACCGAGCAACGGTTTGGGGCTATCTATCTGACGGATGTTTTGTTGGGGGTTGTGACAGATCGGATCGTCCAATTTGGTCATCAAAAAATCAGCACCTTTGGTATTGGCAAAGAGTTCAGCAGAAATGTCTGGCGTTCTATCTTCCGGCAACTGGTCGGGGCTGGGTATCTATCGGTAGATTTTGATGGTCATGGTGGGCTTCGTTTGACAGAAAAAAGTAGAGGAATCTTGCGTGGGGAGGATACCATCGATTTTCGTCGGGATGTAAGCAGTCCCACCCGCTCCTCCAGAGCAGATAGTGTCAGTAAAAAAGTTGTCTTTAATAATCCTGAAGATCAAAAATTGTGGGATGCCCTACAGGGCAAACGTCAGCAACTGGCCAGAGAAGAGGGGGGGCGGGCTTCCCGAATTTTATCCGATCGTAATTTGCTGGATTTAGTTCAGGAAAAACCCTGTAGCACCTCTGCCATGAAAAAAATCTACGGCATCGGCCATAGAAAAATCATTGATTATGGGGCAGTTTTTGTCAACGTCATCGTCAGTGTCACGGGCAAGAAATCGGCCATATCCGTTTCTAGCACCGGTGCGAGTGACGACCATATCCTGTGGGAGTCCTTGCGTACCCTGCGTACCAAACTAGCCACCGAACAGGGCGTTCCCGCCTATGTTATCTTTTCAGACCGAACCATCGAAAATCTTGTCGAAGTAAGGCCAAAAACCATCCACGCATTGGGGGATATTTACGGTATTGGGGCTAATAAGCAGGACAGATATGGGGAGGCTATCCTGAGGGTTGTTGCTGGTGGATAGCTGTTTTTTTAAAAGTAACGATAACGAATACCGTTTTGGATTTGGGATGGTCGGATGTTTAAGTACTTGGTAAGCCATAGCTAAACAGCTCTATCCAGCGAAGCATCCGGTCATTGTGCTGCCGAATCAGTATTATTGCATTCGGTTTGTTTCTGATATCAACTACGTTTGGATAAGCTGTTTTTCCATCGTAGCGTTCATCTGCCCAAATCTTTAATAAAAGGTAAATAAAGCCGAGCGATACTGCTAGGGTATGAAGCCCAATGGAGCGGAAGTTGCTCCAAACGGTGATTACTCAAAAACCGTCACGGATCGGACGGAAAATGGTCGGTTGTGGACTGGGTGGAAATATTTTTGTGTGTGTGATAGTGCTAACTGGAATATTTAACCTGTTGGAAAGTTGACATGTAGTATGTGTAACTGTTTGAATTTATTTTCTGTTTCTGGCTTTAGTGGAATTTGTCATATACCAAGTTATGCGACAAAGGCACTAATCATCATTTCATCCACCTAGCAATCGTTATGAGGGGCCGTTGCCTTCTTCAGGGCTTTAGCTAGATCAGTCATGGCAACAGGCTTAAGGAAGAAGCCCCGGAAACCTATCTTGGCTGCATACACCTCATTTACGGTTTCACTAAATCCGGTACAAAGAAAAATGGGGATATCTGGCCGCACGTTAAGTATGCGAACCGCCAGATCCGTGCCAGTCATTCCAAACATCATTTGGTCGGTCACCACAGCAGCAAAGGAATCTGGTGCGCTCATGAACTCAGCCAATGCCTTTTTTGGATCAGTAAAACCAGTCGGTAGATAGCCCAGGCCTTTCAACATCCTGATGCCCACATCCACTAGTGCAGACTCATCATCCACAAACATAACATTGCCAGAACCTCTCTTCAGGGCGATCTCTTCGCTAATATTTACGTCAGTTTCACACGACTCACTGATTCTGGGGAGATAGACCTTGAAGGTCGTACCTTTGCCAGGTTCGCTTTCCACCTGGATACCGCCGCCAGAGTTTCTAACTGCTCCATGAACAACCGACAGACCAAGCCCCGTCCCTTTCCCCTGTGGTTTCGTCGTGAAAAAAGGTTCAAAAATGTGCTCTTGAACCTCCTTGCTCATGCCGGATCCCGTATCCTCGACAAGAATCTCAATGTAAAAGTTCGGCTCGATGGAAAGTAGTTTGGCCTTCTCTATATCGACTAAAAGGCTCTTCACCCCTACAGTCAACAGGCCCCCTTTATCTTCCATGGACTGACTGGCGTTAGAGCAGAGATTCATAATGATCTGCTGTATCTCAGTGGGATCCCCACAGATAGTGCTCCTATCGTACTGTATATTCTTCCTGATTTTAATAGAGGATGGCATGGTTGATTGCAATAATTTCAACACCTCATGGATCAAAGGAACGGGGTCTACCAATTGTTTGCTGGCCGGTTTATTGCGGCTAAATGCGAGAAGTTGGATAATAAGATAGCGACCCCTATTAGCAGCCACCTGAATGTTCTCCATAGCCTCTTTTAGGTCGCTCATGCCCAAGATTGCCAGCTCCGTATTGCCCAATATAATTCCAAGCATATTATTGAAGTCGTGAGCAATACCGCCAGCCAAAATGCCAACCGCCTCCATCTTCTGAGCATGCCGCAGAGCCCCCTCCTTGAGCAGTGCCTCTTCTGCCAGTTTGCGGGCCGTGTTGTCTGTGCCGATCAACAGGTAGCCAATAATGGTCTCCTGAGCATCTCGTAGGGCAGTGACTGACACAACCGCTGGGAAACGAGAGCCATCCTTTCGGATGTAGGTTAACTCGTAGATGTCTTCAATACCCCGTGAGGCCTTAAACACCAAGGCCTCAAAGCCCGGTGCAATGGGCGTGTCAAGCTCGACGCTCAGTGTCTCGGCACGCATGATCACTTCCTGGGGATCGGAAATATCGGCTGGGGTGATCTTGTTCATCACTTCGTCCGCCGTATAGCCCAACATGCGCTCGGCTCCGACATTGAAGATCTGGATGACACCCTTTGCATCAGTGGCAATACTTGAAAAATTGGCACTGTTGAAAATCGCCCGCTGCAAGGCTTCCGTGTTAATCAATGTCTCCATGCGTTAGTCCTTTATGATGCTATCTGCCGTGCTATTAAGGGGCTTGAGAAGGGGGAATGATAGAGTTTAGTTGACATTGACGACCTCTAGAAAAGTGCGGATTGGCAGGTAATCTTCACACGTATTCAGGTACGTATCACCCTGAGCTGAGCTAACCTAATTCTAACATACTATTTTTATATTATCAGTTAATTCCTTTGCTGTTCGGACCGGAATGTGTCAATGAAAATGAGACACTCGTGGCTCATTAATTACTGTAGCAAACTGCAATTTTCTTGCTGTTCATATGCCGCCCTTCGGGCGGGAGTTTTTTTAGGTATGACAGGATCTATCATCCGGTTTAGTTGGCCATCCTCTTCAATGGCGGGTGCGGAAGGTAGGCTTCCGCACCCTTGCTCACCGTCTTGATGAGTCCTGACCGGGCTATCCCTTGGTGGGGTGCTCTCCAGCATAACCACCTCCGTTTTACCCGGCGTCGAAGATTCTACAGGATTTTCATCCGTTGATTCCAGTGAATCGTTCTCGGTCTGATTGGGCTGATTGATCCAAACCTCCTTTGGAGGCGTTTTAGGTACAGGAGGCTTTCTTTTGAATCGGCTTGGATTCGCTTTGAATGCCGCTGCCAACGTCTCTTTTCGCTTTTTGATGACCTGATCAGCTTGGTCATAATGGAGGGTTTCAGGGGTCAGCATAGCAATCCCAGAGTGTAGATGTTCGGTGTTGTACCAGCTAAAAAATAGGCGACAGAAGACTCTCGCATCTTGAATGGATCCAAAGCGTTGTGGAAATTCAGGACAGTATTTCAGAGTCTTGAACTGGGATTCCGAAAATGGATTGTCATCAGAAACCTTTGGTCTACTATGGCTTTTGACGACTCCCAAATCAAGGAGCAAATCCGATACAAGCTTGGACTTCATACTGGTACCACGATCCGAATGAATTGTCAGTTGACCTGAAATGACTCCCTGTTTGATGGTTGTTTTTTCAATGAACTGTTTGGCCAACTGCCCTGTCTCAACAGCGGCCACCATCCAGCCCACGACGTATCGGCTGAAAATATCAAGAATTACGTATAGATGATAAAATGTCCCCTTCTCTGGACCCTTCAATTTTGTGATGTCCCATGACCAGACCTGGTTGCTCTTTGTTGCCCTCAATTCCGGTTTGGTATATTGGGGATGCCGACGTTGATTCCGACGCTCCCTAACTTCGTTCTCCTGGGCCAAAATTCGATACATGGTTCGTACCGAACAGAGATACACCCCTTCATCAAGCAGTGAGGCATAAATTACTGGTGGAGCTTTATCCATAAACCTTTCGCAATGGAGTGTATCCAGTACGGTTTGTCGTTCTGAATCCAAAAGTGCCAAAGGGGGTCTGGGACGGTCCGCATTGACTGTTCCAGATAAACAGAGAGCGTTTCGTTGACGGCGATAATAACTGGCCCGACTCACTCCCAATGCTGCACAGGCCGGTTGCACTCCAACATGGCAGGCTAAATCAGAGGCTGCATTCATGGCATCCTCCTTTCGATGTCGGACTCCGATTGAAGAATCTCCATCAACGAAGAAATTTTTTTTTGAGCATCAATGATCGCTCCTGCTTTCCTCAATTCTTTGCGAAGACGATCATTTTCCCATTCAAGTTTCTCAATTTCTGGTAATAGTGGATTGATTGGAACGACTTTTCTTCCACGTTTTCGGGGAGAAAGGCCTGCTATTTGACCCGCATCTCTCTGCTTTCGCCAAGTCAATAAATGAGAGTGGTACAATCCCTCCCGCCGCAGTAGAGCACCACGCTCTTCGGATTTGGAGAAATTATCTACGGCTTCAAGAATCTTCAGTTTGTAGGCTGCTGTAAATGTTCGCCTCTGAGGTTTCTCCTCTACTTCCGGGTTAGGTCGTTTCACCCGATCTCCAGCAACAGGAAGACTCTCGGCCCCTTCATTGGTCTTTTCGTTCTCGGTCACATTCTGCTCTTTAATTTGGATCATTCCCATTAGTTCAACATCTCCTCCGCCCTACACTAATATATTAGGGGGTGAGTGTCTCACATATCATTGGCACACAGGGGCTTGAGTAATGACCGTCTTAGGAATCAAATTGGTGATATCAGTCTAGTTGCTGAAAACAGAAGGGTTAGTGGCTCCGGGGCGACATATGTAATGGCACCGTTCACACATATAAATGTACATGGCACACGATTTAGCAACGGGTCTTTTGGCATTTACTACGCCGGGAAAGAGTTTAACACGGCACTCCGCGAAACGATTTTCCATATGGAAAATTTCTACCGCGCTACACGAGACAACGCCCACGCAGAAGACTTTAGAGTATTAATTGGGGCTGTTGATTCGGAGTTTTTTGACATCAGGGACGGCTATCCTGAATTGCATGACCCGGTTGACTATACAGCCAGTAAAGATTTTGGTCTAAATATTCATAAAGATAAAAATAATGGTATTGTATATAGGAGTGTACGTAACCCTGGTGGCGAGGCGGTTGCTGCATTCTGGCCAGATGTGGTTGGCATACCAATACAGTCAAAGCACCTGAAATATCATTGGGATGGCAGCAGAATAAATAAGTATTATGACTATTTGAAGAAAATATGGATGCTACTGTGATTGATTCACAATTGAATTTTTAACATTCAGCGGTTTTGCACCTCACAAGGTTATCGTCTTGAATTCATCGAGCGTGCCTCCTCTCTTAAAAAAAATAGTATCATATTCTCAACGGGTGACCCAATACCGCCTTGTCAGTTGTCATTGACGATGTCCAGGTGGGCTGGTTCTGTGCGTTTTCGGAGCTATCTGGGTGCGAGTGGACGGGATTGGTTGAAATTATCGGGTTATTCCGTAGAATGAGTGGTTTAAGGCAACCCTAATTTCCTTGATGTTTAATCGGAACTCCCCTCTATGGAATTTTTAGTCGCATTGGCTCAGTTGAATACCCACGTTGGTGCGTTGAGTAAAAACGTGGAGATGATGGTGGAATCGGCTCGTCAGGCTAAACTGTGCGGGGCCTCTTTGGTGGTGTTTCCTGAATTGGCGATTACTGGATATCCACCAGAGGATTTATTGCATAAGCCTATCTTTTTAAAACGGCTGACTCAATCGGAAGATCATCTACGGCAGCAACTGGGTAGTTTGGCTATCGATGCGGTTTATGGAACGGTTCGGCAGGGGGCTAATGGGCTGTTGAATGCTGGGGTGTTTGTTCAAGAAGGGCGTGAGGTGGGGTTTGCGGCTAAGTGGCGGCTGCCTAACTATGGGGTTTTTGATGAAAAACGCTACTTCGAGCCGTGTGTTCAGGTTCGGACCTTTCCCTATAAGGGGCTGCTTTTTGCCATTACTATCTGTGAAGATTTGTGGCATCCAGGGGGGCCGCTTCAAGAGTTGGCTAAATCGGAGGCCTCTTTTATCCTTAATTTAAATGCCTCGCCCTATCATGTTGGCAAACAGAGGGAGCGGGAGGGGCAGATTGCCAAACGGGTAACGGAGAGTGGGTTGCCTATTCTCTATGTTAATCTGGTGGGGGGGCAGGATGAGTTGGTCTTTGATGGGGGCTCCTTTGCGATGAATCAAGATCGGCAAGTGGTTTGCCGTGCAGCCCAATTCGAGCCGGAGTTGACCCTGGTAACCGTTCGGCGTGATCCTGGTCAGGCGGTGGCGTTTTTGCCGGGTCGGGTGGCTGAACTCTTTGATCCAGAACGGGAGATCTATCGGGCACTCTGTTTGGGGTTGAAAGATTATGTGGAGAAAAATGGCTTTTCCGGGGTGGTTCTCGGACTCTCTGGGGGGATTGATTCGGCCTTGACTGCCGCCATTTGTGCCGATGCCTTGGGGGCAGATAAAGTTGAGGCTCTGATGATGCCTTCTCAGTATACCTCCTTTGAGAGTCTGGAGGATGCTCGGGAGGGGGCTGAAAATATTGGCATTCGTCTGGTTAATATACCCATTGATGCGATTTTTTCGACCTTTCGTCATGAACTGGCCGACGAGTTCAAGGGGATGGCCGAGGATGTGACAGAAGAGAACATTCAACCCCGGATTCGGGCTACGCTTTTAATGGCGGTCTCCAACAAAAAAGGCTACCTTCTGGTGACCACTGGCAATAAGAGCGAGGTCAGTGTCGGTTATGCTACCCTGTACGGGGATATGGCGGGGGGGTATTCGGTCTTGAAAGATGTTTTAAAGGAGCGGGTGTTTAAACTTTCTCGGGCTAGAAATCGCTGGGCGGAAGAGGCCGGGGAGTTGTGGCCGATTCCGCAGCGGGTGATTGATAAACCCCCTTCGGCAGAGTTGCGACCCAACCAGAAAGATTCTGATTCCCTGCCACCCTATCCCGTTTTGGATAAAATCCTGGAGCTGTATGTCGAACAGGAGTACAGCCTGGAGGAGATTGTCGAGGCGGGGATCGACCGGGATTGTGCGGCTCGGGTGGTTTTAATGGTGGATCGTAACGAATATAAACGTCGGCAGGCGGCACCGGGAGTCCGTATTACCGCTCGGGCCTTTGGCAAAGATCGGCGGTATCCTCTCACAAATGGTTTTAAAAACTCATGATTTTTTCGTGTTTTCGCTGGGGCGGCCTTGGATTATTGGTTGCGCTGGCTTTTTTATCGGCCTGTAGCAGTTCTCCACAGACGAGACCGGAGACAGCCCATTTTGAGGGGTTGCTTAAAAAAGGTCAGGCTTATCTAAATGTGGGGAATCCCCAAATGGCATTGGTTGCGTTACGCCAAGCCCAAGAGCTACAACCAGACCATGTGGAGATGCTTTCACAGTTGGGGATTGCCTTCGATCAGATGGGACAGACGGGACCAGCCCTGACTGTCTGGCGGCGGGCGCATGCCATTAAACCAGAAAATGGCGTGATTAGCCATAATTTTGGGGTGGCCCTGATGCGGCAGGAGTTGCTGGATGAGGCCGAGGTGGCGTTTCAGGGGGCTTTAAAAGATCCTCAGTTTAAAGGTCAGGTGGAAACCTACTATAATCTTTCTCTGATTCAGCAAAGGCGGGGGGCGTTCCGGGAGATGGTGGTTGGTCTCCAAAATATCTTGCAAATAGACTCCAACTATATCCCCGCACATCAAGTGCTGGCGGATCATTATCGAAAAATGCGTCGTCCAGACTTGGAAGAGGGGCCTTTACGCAATATACTGTCCATAACCCCGGAAGACGTTGTCACTCTTGAACGGTTGGCCGACCTACTCTTGCAGTCTGGACAGGGGAGACAGGCATTGCCTTTATTGGAACGGATTCAGGTTGTTGCGGCAGATTCCGAGGCGGCTAAAAGAGCAAAACTAAAGCAGAGACAAATTTCAGGTTCTGATTAATAAAGTTTGGGGCAACATATTATGGCACAAAAACCGGAGGAGGCGATTAATCCTGAAGAGGTGTATCGTACCGATAAAAAAGACTCTTCTTCTGAGTTTGGGCCAGTGGGGGCTCAACAGGTGGGGGCTTTGTTGCGTCATACCCGGAAAGAAAAAGGCCTCTCTATTGACGATATGTCTCAACGGACCCGGATTCGTGATGTCTACCTGATTGCAATGGAGGCTGGCGAGGTGGAAAAACTGCCTGGGACCGCCTTTATCGCCGGTTTCATGCGTCTTTATGCCAAAAATCTGGATCTGAATCTGGATAACTCCTTGGTCGAGCGTTTTCTGGCCGACTTCGAAAACCGGCACCAAAACCTGACAACAGAGAATTTTTCACCCCCTGCCAAGTCCCGGCAACGGCCCAATAGTGGGGCGGTCCTCGGTGGTATTATTGGTTTGGTGGCTCTCTCTATGGCGTATGGTCACTTTCTTGAGGGTGACGGGCAGGGTGAGCAGCAGCTTCCCACCTCCCCCCCGTTAAAAGTGGGAGAGGTAGCTCCGGCTTCCGCACAGAGATTGAAGAGTAGGCCGGAAGCAGATAAATCGGTGTCGAATTCTGACCAGTCAGAGGTTTTGCCTTCGGAAAGTCAACAGCCAATAGAAGATGAACTGCCTGAAATTGTCGAGGAGTTTCCTGAAGATGAGTTTCCTGAAGAGGATCTGCCTGAAATCAAGGTAGCAGCAAAGGAGTCGCAGCGGGCCGTTATTGATAAACCTGTGAGAGAGATTAAAAAGCCGGAATTGGCAAAGTTGCCGGTGGCTGTTGATAAATCTTTCAGGGAGCCACAAGAATTGGTGGTGTTGTGGCCAAGAGCCATCGTTGTCTCCCCTTCCAGCGAGGCAACCCAACTGCGAGCCAATCCGGCCCCGGTTATGGTCCCAGATACGGCCCCGGTCCTGGCCCCGGTCTTAGATAAACCCATTGACTCCTTCGAGTCTCAGCCAGTGAAGCCCCGCAAGAAAGAGGCAGAGGTAATTAAAGAGGATGCAAAACTTACCCCCCGGCAGCGGATTGTCAACCGTTATCCAGAATCCATGGCGGGTAATAAAGATCCAGAACCAGAGGCCTCCAATGCGGTATCCCTGATCTCACGGGAGTTGGTTTGGGTTCAGATTCGGGATGATGAGGGGGTTGTCTTGAAGGATATGGTAATGCAGCCGGGTCATCTATTCCGGGTTCCCGTTGGAATGCCATTTTTTGCTACACTGGGCAATGCGGGTGGGGTTCAGCTTCGTGTTGGCAAGAAAAAAATCCCCTTTCTGGGTGCGCCGGGAGAGGTTATCGAAGAGTTGGAGCTGTCGGCGGCCAATTTATTGAAACAGGCGGCTAAAACATGAGTCAGTACGCTTGCATGCAAGCGTA
>FLOH01001216.1_pt1 | contig 41412 bp, 32 predicted proteins | sample 756751 | NCBI WGS metagenome assembly FLOH01 (sample SAMEA4026879, study PRJEB14308) | marine metagenome | biome: coastal water; material: water | depth 74 m
TACGCTTGCATACAATAGAGCAGTTTGATAAACAAAATATCATTTACGATAAAGAAGTGTTATACAAAACCATCAAGTTTTTAGAAGGGCATCCTGAATATAGCACTAAAGTATTGCAAACTTTATATATCAATGCGACTTTAGAAAAAAAACCTATTGATTATAATGACTCTTTAGAAGCTATAAGCTTTAGAGTAGTAGAAAATAGAGCCTATCTTGATGAACTTATTTATAAACTAAAGGCAAAAAAACACCACTTTGAAGTGATTTATAATATAGCAAATAACATAAAGTCAGACATAGGCTCTGCAACTTTATATAATACGCATATATCACTAGAAAATATGGGAATCATTAAAAAAATACAAAAAGGCAAGTATGAGATAGTAGACATCTTTCTAAAAATACTTTTACAGCAACATGAGGATGTTATGGTTTCTCTTGATGGTATTTTAATGTTGGAAATATGATAAAAAATATTATCATTTGAGGGTAAAACAATAGATAGCTTAAGCTTATCGTTAGATGAAAAAGGTTTACATATCAACTAAGTGTGTATGAGAGATTTGCTCTCTCATAAGTGATGTTAAAGCCAATTTTATTGAGTTTTGAGATGTAGACTCGGAGTGTTCCATCACTTGAAGTCTCAAGAAGTTCTAAAATACTGTTTTTAGTGATGGGCTGACTTATTCTGCATAAAAAGTACTCTAAGAGTTTCACTTCACTTGGTGAGAGTTTCACTTTTTGATTACTATCATACAGCTGTTTAGACTTGATATGAAAGAACATCTTGCCATAAGTAACTATATCTTTTTTAATGTTGTAGAGTTTTCTAAACTGGTAATCAACACGTGCTTTAAGTTCTTGAAGATTTAGAGGTTTTATGATGTAATCATCTGCAATCTTAAACACTTTTTTAAGATGATAAATATCATAATACTCATCTATCACAAAAGTAAGTGTTTTATCTCCTGCGTTTTTCAACTCTTCTATCACATTAAAGTAGTAAAAATTGGCTATATAAAGATCATAGTTATTTTCATAAGTTAAAGTGTAAAAACTCTCCATATCATAAACAATATCAACATCATAAGAGATGAGTTCATTTTGTATTAAAGGGACTAAATCAATATCTGCCAACAGTATTTTATACATAACTAAAAAGCACTTCTCACTAAAACATTGTTTGGGTCTAAAATCAAAATACTTTCATATACATCTTGATAAAGTTTATTGTGTGTCGCTTTATAACTGATAAGCAATTGCTCTAAAAACAAAACATCTGTTGGGTAAATACTTAACATCTTATTGATAACTTGCACAGCTATTTCATATTTTTTTTGTGCAATCAAAGCTTTAGACATGTAAAGGTTTGCATAATAATTATAATAGTCTATCTTTAAAAGTTCTGTAGAAACATTTTGGGCATCTTCATAAGAGTAAGTTGCCAAATAAACACGAATAAGCCCTAACTTCGGGTCAAATGCATAAGTATCAATCAGGGATGCTTTTTTATAATACTTTATCGAATCATTATAATTTTTTTTCAAGTAAAACAACCACCCCAAACGCAGGTTGAGTGTATACCCCTTAGGATACTTTGAATAAAGAGGGGACAATGTTTTAATCGCCTCTTTATATTTTCCTACTCTCTCATAATCATAAGATTTAAAATAGTCTTTTTGAATACTCTCAAACTCTTCACTAGCCAACAGCAAAGAGACACCAAAGAGTAATATAGCAACTGTTTTAATCATTAAAAACTATAACTCATTGATATTACAGCTATGTCACTACTCCCCTCTGGAAGCAAATTTAAAGTCGCAGCATCATACTCTTCATAATTGTTTTTTGTGTAACTTACATCTGCTTCAAGTTTTGGCGTAAAATAGTAACCAAGTTTTGCACTATATGCATTTCTCAACAAATCTTTTGTATTGTAAACTGTAAACCCTCCATCTTTTACACCACTGCGCATCTTTCCACCATTATAAGTCAGTGTTGTAAAAAAGCTTTTATATCCTAAAGTATCAGAGATTTCATAAGAAGTATAACTTGAGTCTTTATAGTCATTTGCTTTGATAAAGTTAGCTTTTAAAACAATCGTATTTTTTGTATTTGCATTTATCATTTTTGAGTGCATTAACTTAGGGCTAAACTGTATGACATCAACTTTTGTTGTAGATGCTAATGAGGTGTCATTATGAGCATCCGTATAAAGAGAGTAGTACATATCTACTCCGTATGTTAGTTTGTTATAACCAAACCATGTATACCCATCCACACCGATTATTGCGATGTAACCATCACTCAAATCTTTGAAAGTGTTTTTTTCGTTGTTGTTAATATAATGAAGTCCCGCGTTCCAAGTAAAATGTTCATAATATTTTCCATACTTCATAGTTATATCATGCTGTTTTAGATTCTCTTGTGTCGCGCTTTTATAGTTAATATCTGTATAACCATATGCCAGTTCAAAAAGATAACTTAAATTTCCCACACTTGTGTATAATCCTGTAAACTTTGCATCATCTTTAAGCGAAGAAGCTGTACTTGAGTCATACCCTATCATACCTGCATACGGTGTTACAGTAGTGACATCTGCCATCACGGCACTCGCCATTACTAAACTAGCTAAAATTAGTTTTTTCATCTCTCTCTATCCTTTGATTAATTTTAATTCAATTTCATTATATCGAATGTTTGTGTGACCTTTGTGTGCAACATTCAAATGTACCTCACCAAAGTCCGAAACTATTTTTTGTGTGTCAAACATATACTCACACTCTATTTTATATATATCTTTTTTTATAGTTGCAGCTAATTCTATCAACACTTGCTTTAACTTCGTTTTGAGTAGATATACCGGTAAATAATCAATATATTTAATCCCTTTTGATGCTATAAGTGGTGTCCGTGGAGCTAAAATAAACAACCATTTTAGATGTGATTCTCCACCTACATAATTGTAAAAATAAAACTCTTTTAGATTATTGTAAAAATAGAGTCTATTTTTTTCTGCATCTTCCAAGTAAAACGCACCATATTCATCCATCTTCACTACAAAACTAGTCTCCCCTACTTTTAAACCTTTTTCAAACACTTCATACTTAAATGCATCATCTAGTATGTATAAAAATCGAGAACTTATACTTCTATCTTTTATCACAGAAGTTATACTCTCTTCCAACTCTGGTAAAGTGTTAAAATAAAGTCTCTCATTTTTGATGTACTCACTAAAAGTAAAATATTTTGTAAATCCTCCAATGACACCTAACTCTTGCACTTGAATATGAATATGTGGCTCAGGAGAGTAACCACTGTTTCCACACTTTGCAATAATAGTGTTTTCCTCTACATAAGCACCAACTTCAAGCTCTAGTGAGTATTGCATCAAATGACTCAACTCAACATAAAAACCTAAATTACTTTTAATGATAATGTAATTTCCCCAGTTGTTAATACTATCCACTTCTCCGATAATATTATCAAATAAATCTTGTTTTACCGCTACAACATACCCACTTACAGGAGAGAGGACGACCTCTCCAAAAGCATAATAATCTTCTCTAAAGAGACCTTTATTTTTATAACTTTTACCCTCTATCTTTTTAACAAAATCATAAGCATATTGGTACTTTCCTTTATGTGTCCACTCTCCATCAAAAGCTTGATAAACACTCCACTCTCCAGAAAAGGGTAAGCCTATCTTTGCACCAATCTCTCCAAAACGAAAGATTTTACTTAAGTAGTTTGAGAGTGATTCTTCGGGTGTTGCTTTTATCTCAATGTTAAACTCTTTATAATAAATCAAAGAGAGCATAAAGATAAATACGATAACAGTAATGTTAAATGGCAAGGTAAAAACAGGTATCGCATAATAATTAAAAAGTATCCCTATAGCATCAGTTAAAATAACACTCATAGAGACACCCATCAGTGCCAATACAAAGTTTTTAAGTGTTGGTAAAAGAAAGACTCCACAAAGAGCGATAGCCACAAGAATATAATTAAATGCATAAGGGTCGTGTAAAGCTTGAGTAAAAGAACCTAACAAAAAGCCATGAACACTCACTCCAAAATAAAACCCAACAAGAGCCATAATAGCTGTTATACGAGAAAAATACAGAACCAACATAAACATGGCAATCCCCGCTATGTTTAATGGTAAGAAAAAGATAGTTCCAAAAGATTTGAAAAATGCACTCACGAGTAAAGGAAGGGAAATATCCTGCATTGTTGTGTTGTTGACCAAGGTAGTGAGAAGTCCCGAATACTTCAAAGACGCAAGATATACAAACATCGTTACTATTGAAAAAGGTAAAGAGAGTATAGGGATTTTATAAACACTAAAAAGTCGGTTTAACATAAATGAAAGCATAAAAGTAAAAGATGCCAAGATAGCAATCAGTGCAACACTGATAAGCGAAGGGGAGAAGATATAACCTATCCCCATTCCTACCAATAAAGAGTTATAGATATAAAACCCTTGAGCCAAATAGGCCTCTTTAAACTCTAAAAACTCTGCAAAAGCGATTGTAAACGCAACAGCAAAAAGTCCACTAATAGCCACAGATGGATTTATAAAGGTAATAATTAAAAGTACAAGACCTGCATATTTATTATTTAAAAATAGCAGTGCACTATAAGGCTTTACAGCATTGTAAAATATACTTTTATAATGTTCCATCACTTCTTTATAGCTCCTTGTAATTTACTGTGGCTAAATCATCCACATCTTTAATCACTCTAGCTTCACCATCTGTACCAATCATAACAACTGCAGGTTTATAACGGATAAACTGCATCGCTTGAGTATAGTTATATGCACCAACGGGAGAGATAGTAAGTACACTCCCACGATCTAAGGCAGGAAGCATCAAATGCTCTTCAATCACATCAATATTCATACATAAAGGACCATTGAGCATTGATGGCTCATTATTCCCTTCATAGTGTTTATCAACTTCGATGTTATAGTTATACCATGTTGATGTGTAAAGTAAGTTTACACCGGCATCTAAGATATACCCTTTTTTTCCATCTGGAAATCTTTTATATCCGTGTACAGAAGTGAGTAAGTAACCCGCTTCATCTATCATAGCACGACCAGTTTCTAGGTAAAGTTTTGGTAATTTTTCACTTTTGTTATTTTCATAAATTGCATTTGTAATCGCCTCTGCATATTCATCTGCTGTAGGGACAATAACATCTGCTGATTGGTAAACTCCTTTTAGATTTGATTTGCTTGCAAAACCACCACCAAGGTCAATGTACTCTATCTCTGCATTAAATTCATGTTCCACTTGTGCTTTTAGTTGCATGATTTTTGTTGTCGCTATCTTATAAGCATTGGCATCAAGCATAAAAGTACCTATATGAGTATGGATACCATTTAAGTACATCTTCCCCCCATCATACATGCGTTTAATAGCATCATAAGCATCCCCACTCTCATAGTTAAACCCGAAACGCGACCACTGAGGATAAACTCCTGTATCCATGTTTATGCGAATGGCTACTGGGATTTTCATATCTAGTTCATCTGCGATTTGTTCTAAATCATTGAGTTCAAAAAGATTATCTACATGAATCTTTGCACCCTCTTGCACTGCGATTTTTAAATCTGCATAAGGCTTATAGGGTCCATTAAAAATTATATTTTTTCCTTCTATGCCTAAAGCACGAGCCTTTTGATACTCAAACTCACTCACAACCTCGGCTATAGAACCAAGACTATGAAAGACCCTGCAAACTTCATTTAAGTAGTTTGTTTTATAACTCCAGCCAAAAGTCACATCAGGATAACGAGAACTAAACGCAGAGTACATTGTGTTATATTTTTCTTCCATTTGTCGCTGTGAAAACACAAAAAGAGGACTTCCATACTTTTGTGTTAGTTCATTTACACTTATGCCATCTATTTCAGTTCTGATTTTTTGTGTTTTCATAGGGCTTCCATATTTTGAAGCCATTGCAAACTCTATTTTATTGATTGTTGGTTTTTCGTATTTTCCTGCACTCATCTTATAACTCCTTCGTTGATAATAGTTTCATATAGTCTGTAAAATCAGTAACAAGCTCACCTGTATATCTCACATACATTTTGTTTTGTGGGTATGTTAAGATAGGCTCATTGTCAATCCCTTGCATAATATCCACTACCATTTGCGGTAAATTAACCCCTATTTCCGTGGCAAAGTGTACCCATGCTGGAAAACGCGGATTAATTTCTATCATAAATATTTGATTCATATTTACCATACACTCTAGCTCAAAAGGACCTCTCCATTTTGTAAAAGCTACAAAATCTTTTGCTATTTGCATCAGTTTTTCGTTTTGTATAGTAACACCTGTCCAAATCTTGCCAATGTCAGTCGTTGTAAGCTTTTTAATGGCTACAGCACCTTTTAGTTCACCTTTTCCATCTCCAACTCCTACAAGGTTTAACTCTTCTCCTTTAACTACCTCTTGAACAAGAACTGGAAAACCCCACTCGTTTGAGATCTTATAAAAATTATCTATAGCGCTATCAAGGTTATGCGACATATATGCTTTATAGTAGTTGCCCTTCACCATAAGAGGAAAGTTAGATGTTTGTGTACACTTGGTAAGCTCAGCTACACTACTCACTTCATAAGTCTTTGGATAAGTCATGTTAAGTTCACGAGAGAGAGTCTCTAGTCTGTTTTTGTTACGAAGTTCAAAGTTTTTTAAAGAGGGTAAACAGAGTTTTATGCCCATCGCTTCTATCTTATCTTGGTATTTTATATATAGGGGAAGTTCTGCATCCAAGCATGGTATAACAGCATCTAAGCCACTCTTCTTTTGGATATACTCTAGTCTATTTTTGAGTTCCTCATAGCCTAATGAAGGATAAGGCATCAAATAAGTTTTACTTGTCATCTGCATATAATTACCCGGCTCATTCGCATCATATGCAAAACCTATAATCTCATGAGAAGTTTGAAGCGCTTTTATAACGGGTATGCCAGGAGCAGGATTATCTGTATTGTTTAATCCACTAACTGCGATTTTCATTACATCAGTCCGTAGATTTTAAGTTTTGAGAGAAAATCACTCACATCAATAAAAAGCTCACTTTTTGCTACTTCATATTTTACTGCCAACTCTTCAATGATTTCATCTTTTGATTTGTGTTGCTTTAAAAGAGTAATCACATCATTTCCAACACTGTTAAGCTGATAGCTATTTCCCATCATTGGATAAAACAAAATATTATTTTCATCTAAAACTAATTGGTCTATCGTATTCATAACATATCCCTTATTTTTAAGTATATGAAAGTTTACGATAGAGTTGTTAGTGAATTGTTAATATGCTAAATAAAGTATAAAATTACTCCTTTCGCTTCAAATATATTCGCCTATAAAGTACCGGTAAAATCAGTAACGTTAAAATTGTCGAACTTATAAGTCCTGTGATAACTACAACAGCCAGTGGCTTTTGAATCTCAGAACCAGGTCCACTTGCAAAAAGCATCGGGACCATTCCAAATGCAGCTATCAGAGCTGTCATCAAAACAGGACGAAGTCTGCGTTTAGCACCTTCAAGCACACTCTCCTCAAGTGACATTTTCTGGTAAAGTTCATTAAAATAACTAATCATTACAACACTGTTGAGCACCGCAATTCCCAGCAGAGCAATAAAGCCGACTGAAGCAGGTACAGAGAGATAATAACCGCTTAAAGATAAGCCTACAATTCCACCAATAAGAGCTAAAGGTATTAAAGCATAAACAGCAATTGCCTGTTTAAAAGACTTGAAAGTGAAGTATAAAATCATAAAAATAACAATCAGTGCAAGTGGTACTACAATGCTGAGTTGTTTCATAGTACGCTGTTGATTTTTAAAAGACCCACCATACTCAAGGAAGTATCCTGTGGGTAATTTTATAGTTTTATCTATCTTCTTTTGAATCTCAGCCACAAAACTCGTTAAATCTCTTCCGTTAACATTTGCCGCAATAGAGACAAAGCGTTGTGCTCCTTCATGTTTAATCTCTACACTTCCTTGTGTGCATTTAATATGTGCGATATTATCTAAGGTGATGCGTTCACCTTTTGGCGTAGTTAAGTAGATGTTTTTGAGCTCGATATTGTTGAGTTCATAATCTCCACGTAAAATAATATCAAACTGTTTCATTCCCTCATAAATCTTACCACTACTTACACCCATGATGGCAATTTTGAGTATTTGTGAGGCACTATCAAGGTTTAAGCCATATTTTGTGAGCTGTTTTTTATCAAATATAACTTCTTTGTAGCTGACACCGTCATTTTTTCGCATGTAAACATCTTCACTACCCTTTGTATTTTCTATCAGATTCAAAATATCAATACCCAAAGTATTGAGTTCAAGAAGTTTGTCTCCAAAAAGTTTGACAACAAGATCTCCGCGCGAACCTGTAAGCATTTCAGATGTCCGCATTTCAATGGGCTGAGTAAAACTAAACTCTATTCCTTTTATCTTTTCAAGAGCAGCACGAAGTTGTTCAACCAGCCACTCTTTTCTTGGTTCACGCCATTGTGATTTTGGTTTAAAAACCAAAAAAGTGTCTGTATCATTAAGCCCCATAGGGTCTAAGCCTATTTCATCTGAACCAGTACGAGCGATAATAGAGGCTATTTCTGGTACTTTTTGCATAAGCTGTTTTTGTATCTGTGAGTTTAGTGCGATACCCGCAGGAATATTGATAGATGGATTTACTTCAATCCCTATAACCACATTTCCCTCATCCATTGTTGGCATAAAAGTTTTTCCGATATTCATGAACATATAAATACTCAAAGGAAGTAAAAGTGCTAAAAATACATAGATAAATTTTTCATACAAAAAAGCTTTTTTTAGTAGGGGAGTGTAGATGTTTTCAAGTTTATGCATTAACCAAGTAGGTTCTTCTGAAGGATTTTTGATAAAAATATCTGCAATTACAGGAATGAAAAAAAGTGCAAAAATAATAGAAGCCGCCAGACTAAAAACGATACTAAGGGCAACCGGCGCAAAAAGTTTGCCTTCTAAGCCTTGTAACATCAGTAGAGGCGAAAAAATAGTAATAATAATAACAACACCTGAAACAATTGGAAGACTTACTTCTTTAGCTGCAAAATAAATAAGACGACTTCGTGTTTCATTTTTAAACTCAGGATGGGCAAGCTTTGCAACAATATTTTCAACCATAACAACAGCAGAATCAACGATAATTCCTATGGCAATTGCGATACCACCTAAACTCATGAGGTTGGCACTGATGTTAAAATAATGCATCAGTATAAATGCAGACAAAATAGCCATAGGTAAAATGAGTGCAACACTTAAGGCAGAGAGAAAATCACCTAGCATTAAAAGCAATATGATGATGATAAGAACAACAGCTTCTAAAAGTGCTTTTTGTACCGTATCGAGTGCTTTTGTTACAAGAACACTTCTATCATAAAAAATATTGATTTTTGTATTTTCAGGCAATTGCTTTTCAATCTTTTTTAGACTCTCTTTGACATTGCTTACTGTTCTTGATGCATCTGCACCCTTTAGCCCAAGAACAAGTCCTTCAACTGTTTCCCCTTTTCCATCTTTTGTTACATATCCATAACGTGTCATCGATCCTTCAGTCACTTCTGCAACATTGCCTACATAAATAGTGCTTCCGTCTCGCTGTGCTACTACAAGCTCTTTTATGGAGTTAATGTCACTGAGTTTTCCTAATACACGAACGATTAAGGCTTCATCACCTTCTTCTTGACGCCCAGTACCATAGTTGGCATTATTACGAGCGATAACTTCTTTGAGCTTATCTATAGAAATACCATAAGAAGCCAGTAGATTGAAGTTTGGTTTTACGATGAAGCTTTTAACTTCTCCACCGAGTGCATTAACATCCGCTACACCTTTAATAGAACGCAGTTGTGGGCGTATAACCCAGTCAAGTAAGGTACGTTTTTCCTCAAGTGAGAGTGAATCTGACTCGATTGTAAACATAAGTATCTCACCCAAGGGAGTTGTAATTGGTGCGATGCCACCACTTATTGTGGCAGGTAACTCTTCTTTAACAGAACTAAAACGCTGGTAAACTCTATCTCTAGCCCAGTACAGATCCGTGCCTTCTTGAAAATCTATAGTAATATCTGCTAAAGCATATTTTGAAATAGAACGGACTATTGTCTGATGTGGAATTCCTTGCATCTGTAGCTCAACGGGGATAGTAATTTGTTGTTCAACTTCCGAAGGTGTCATTCCTGGTGCTTTGATGATGATTTTTACCTGAGTTGAGGAGACATCAGGAAATGCATCAATAACAAGATTTTGATAAGATATTACACCATAAATAGCGATTGCAAGTGCGGATAATAGTACAAGAATTCTCTGAGAAATAGCAAAACGAAGTAAACTATCCATTATTCATCCTTCTCTTGTGCAATAGTTTTGAGGGTAAGCACAGAAGATATAGCAATAGAATCATTTGTACTTATTGGAGCTTCAATATAACTTATTTGATCACTTGAACCTAAAAGTTTTACCTGCACAGACTCATAACCATTAGCTACTTTTTTAAATACAATATAGTTATTATTAAAAGGAATAAGTGCACTGTTTGGAACTTTATAGGCTTTGTGTTTTCGATAAAAAGCAATATTTCTGCTCACTCCACCTTTGGCATTACAATTACCCTCTTGATGTAAGTCTATACCTCTGGTTTGTGAAAGTGTATTTATAGTAGGTGATGTTGCAAAAACTTCAAATTCTTCCCCATCAGCAAATAGCTTTTGACCTATCTTAAGAGATTCTGCTTCTCTCCAGTTTATATTAATTTCAAAATGGCATTCTGAAGTATCTAACAAAGTAGCCAACACTTTGCCTTGTGTGACAAAACTACCGTTTGTAACATTAAGTGAAGAGATACTACCTGTTGCAGGTGCAAAAATACTCAATATAGGATCAGGTTTATGCTTGACATTTACATAATTAAGCTGTTTTTTACTCATACCGTGAGCTAAAAGAACATCTTGTTGAAATGCAATAGAAGCTTTAAGTTTTTGGAGTTTATTTAAACTCTCTATAAGCTTTTTATTTGCAACTGCTCCTTTTTTTACAAGAGGTGTCAATCTTGTCACTTCTTTGTCAAAATACTCTTTTTCCAAAATAGTGTTAATATATTTTGACTGTAAATCCAGCAGTATTGGGCTATTAAGTGAAAAAAGTTTTTCTTCTTTTGTAACCTTAGCATAGGGTTTTATATTTATATCTGTAATAAATCCATCCACATTTGCACTTATTGTATATTTGTTGTGCAGAGGATATTCGTATGTTCCAAGATAGATGCCAAGAGGAACCTTTTGTGTGCTTTGCGGATTTACTGTTTTTACTTCTAAAGTCCCTGGTTGAATCGTTTGTGCACTCAAGAATGGGGATAAGAGGCAAGTTAGTATGAAGATATTTTTTATCATTTTTGTTCCTTTAGAGGGGAAATTCCCAGTTTTGTATAGAGTGTAGCTCTAGTAGCAAGGGCATCTTTTCTTATTTGTATTGTTTGTAAAACATAGCTAAAGAGTGTTTTTTGACTACTTATATATTCAAGATAATTTGCTTCACCAGATTGGAAACGTTCTTGGATTAACTCAACAGTTTTGTATGCTTTTAAAATGAGTTTGTCATTTATATAAGCTAGTTTTTTTGTATTGCTATGTTGTTGAAATTTGTATGCTTTAAGTGTTGTTTCAAGTTCTTTTTGTAAATAGTTTTTTTGTGTAAAAGCAGCAAGTTCTTGTTGTTTGGCAACTTCTAATGAATTTGTTTTTTTTGCTCCCCAAGTAAGAGGTATTTGCACATAAGCAACTGAACGGGTAATATCCATCTCGTCGTTATATCCCAAACCAACTGTGACTTGTTCGATAGGACTCTGACGATAATTTTTGAGAGCACTTTTCTTTTTTACATTAATTTCAAGTGCTTGAAAATAGGGAGAGTTAGTAAAAGATTCTTCTTCAAACAAAGCAATATCAGTTGGTAAATCAGAACACTGCGGTTCTTCTAAAGAGTTGCGTGTGAAGAGATTAAGTTTTTGTAGGCTTTGCTGATATTGACTCTCTAAGTCAATCAGTGATAAAGTGAGATTTTCTACATTTATTTGACTTCTGTATAAAGAGCTTAAATCAAACTCTCCACCTTTGAAACCAATCTTGATAAGTGCTGTCATTTTCGCATCTTTTTGTTTTTCATCTTTAAGAATAGAGATTTTTTCTTTTAAAAAACAACTGTTTATATAGTTTTGATAGATAAAATTTTCTATTTTTGCAGTTTGAAGTTTTTTCTCAATATCTAAAGAGTAATTGAGTGCATTTTTATAGGCTTGAGTATTTCCAAGTAAAAGAGATTTTTCCACACCGATTTGGTACTCTAAGACATTTCTATCTTCTATCTTTGATTTGGCATAGCCTAGTTGTCCATTGAAATAAAAACCATCAGAGAGGATTTCATTTTCTTGTGATAATGTTTGTGCTTGTAAAATATGTAGTCGACTCTTAAGTGCATCTGTATTTGTTATACCTAACAAATAAGTAGCTAAATCAGCTTGTTGTGCTTGTAGGATTGGTGTATAAAGCATCAATGTAAGCAATAGAGTAAATTTGAAACTATTTTTCATGCTCTTTTATCCTTTTTCATCACTGTTGCATCCATTGCATTTATCTCTAAATAATTATGTTTTGTGTACACCTTATAAAAAAGCACTCTACCCCTATGCTCTAGTTTGAGTTTCAAAACTTTTTCATTTGTCTCTTTTGTTGCGATTTCTTTTGCTTGAATTTCTTTTACTTTACATATACTCTGCATATATGATCTTTCTTGAATGATGAGTCCCATTTTAAAGCTGTTATGGTGTATTTTTTTATAGTCTTGTTGTGATATTTTCGCCACATTTGCACTTAAACTTAGCACAAGAGTAGCCATAAGAAGTATATACTTCATGGTTTATTCCTTTAAATTTTAATTGATTTTATGAGTTAAAATTTAAAGATATAGGTGGTTTAAGGAAGGTGTTTATGTGGTTATATAGATAGGATTGTGGGTTAATCTGTATCTTTGGAGAGTTATTTATTGTTGAAGAAAAAGGAGTATATACTGTTAAAAGCATTGGAGCATGAAAAAGGTAGTGAACATCATCAATATCTCCATCTGCAATGAGTTCACTTCTATAGTCAGCCCCGTTAATATAGTGACTTATATTATCTTGACCTTCACTAAAGATATTTATAGTAAAATCATGTAGCACTGAAAAGCTAATGCTAAACAAAAGTGCTAGTGTTATAAACCTATTTTTTTTCATGAGTGAATTATGCCAAAAAAACGCGATGCTAAGCTTAATATTTTTGACTAATAAAAAACCTTCTACTCCTTTAGAGCTATTTTTTATAAAAGAGCAAATAAGTCGATGGTAAGATGAGAAGTGTTAAAAGTGTAGAACTTATAATCCCTCCTGTTATTACCACTGATAATGGGTACTGAATCTCGCTTCCCACACCTGTTGCATAGAGCAGAGGAAGTATCCCAAAAAGTGTTGTAAATGCAGTCATAAGAACTGGTCTTAAACGCAGTAAAGTTGCATCTTTTAAAACTATCTTTAACTTCACATCTGGAAACTTCAAACGCAACTCGTCTATGAAACTCACAAGCACTATGCCATTTAAAATGGCGATGGCAAAAATGGCTAAAAATCCTACTATGGCAGAAACTGAAAGATAAATACCACTCGATACAAGAGCGATAATCCCACCTATAAAGCCAAAAGGAACATTGAGCATAATCAGCATCGCTTTTGAGAGAGAATTAAACGCAGTGTAAAGCAATAAAATCACAATAAAAATAGTTACAGGGATGATTATCATCAACTTTTGTGTCGCCTCTTTCATGTTTTTAAAGTCTCCTGCCCAACCGATATAGTAGCCATTTGGAATATTTACTTCACTTTTTATGATAGCATCAGCCTCTGCCACAAAAGAAGCGATGTCTCTATCTTCTACTTCCATTGAAAGCACCATATAACGGCTTAGGTTTTCTCGTTTTACAAAAGATGCTCCATGAGAGAGTGTGATTTTACAGATTTGGTCCAATGTGACTAAAGCGCCATTACTAGACCGCAGTGTCACTTTCTTCACAGTTTCTATATCTTTTTTTGCACCTTTGATTTTAGGTACGATTCCAAAACGGCGGACTCCTTCTATCTTTTGAGTAACTGCTTCTTCTCCTATACCACTACGGATAACACTCATAACTTCTTCCACACTTATGCCATAACGAGCAAGAGCCAAGTAATCAGGTTCTATCTTTATCTCTGCTTGACCAAGTTGCATTTCCACTTCCATCTCATGAAGTCCTTCTACATCAGAAAGTTTTGACTGGATTTGTTTTGCTATAGAGTCAAGAACTTTTTGGTCATCTCCGTAGATTTTCACAGCAAGTTCTGCTTTTACACCCTCAAGGAGTTCTTCTATTCTCATTGCGATTGGTTGTGTTGGTACAAACTGGACATAATTAAAGTGCTTGGCTAAGTCTTTGTTCATATGTTTTGTTAAAGCATCCAAGTCAGAGATACCCTCTTTTAAAGTTAAAAGCACTTCCATGTAGTTTGCCTGCGCTGTTTCTCCTTTTTCACTTCGCCCTATCATAGAAAGCACCGAACTTACCTCAGCTGGATAAGTTTTCAAGATGTACTTTTCTATCTCTCCTGCTGTTTTTGTTGATTGTTTTAATCCTGTTCCAGGAATGAAGATAACACGATACATAATCGACTCTTCATTGAGTTCTGGCATAAACTCACGACCCTGTTGTGAGAGTACATACACTAAAACAACAAATACAAGCGATACAATAGCCAAGAGTGTTTTTGCATGCCCAAGAGCAAACATCAAAAGAGGAGTATATACTTTTTTTATCCCTTTCATCACACTATTTTCAGCTGATTTTGAAGGCTTTAAAAGCAAGTATGCAAGGACTGGAACTAACACTAAGGCGACTAACAGTGAACCTAACATTACAAACACGATGTTAAGCGCCATAGGAGTATAAAGTTTTCCTGCAAGTCCATCAAGGGAAAGTAGAGGGATAAACACAGCCGCAATAATAAGTACGGCGAAAGTAACGGGAGTTGCCACCTCTTTAGCTGCGTTTGCAATAACTGTGAGTCTATCTGCTTTGGGTTCGTCATGCAGTTTTCTAAAACTATTTTCTACTATAACTATAGTTCCATCAACTATCATCCCAACAGCTATGGCTAAACCACTTAAACTCATAAGATTTGCACTTAGTCCATAATAATCCATCAATAAAAATGCCATCAAAAGAGAAAGTGGCAAAGAGATAATCACAATAAATGCAGAACGAAGTTCAAACAAAAAGAAAAACAAAACTATAACAACAAGAATAACACCCCAAAATAGTGCCGAAGTCATCGTTCTAACTGCTTTATGTGTTATCTCTGTTCTGTCATAAATAGTCTCTACACTCACCCCTTTAGGAAGTGCTGCGTTTACTGTAGGGAGTTTCTCTTTTATGAGTTTTACAACTTCGGCTGCGTTTGTTGCAGTGCGTTGCAAAACCATACCCATAACAGCTTCTTTTGCATCTATGGAAACTGCACCAAAACGAGGAGCATTTCCAGCCGCAACGGTAGCGACGTCTCTGATAGTCACCGCTTGTCCCGCACCTGACTTTATCACTGTATTTCGTATGTCGTCAAGACTTTTGTAGAGTCCAGCTCCACGGATAAGATACTGTTCACGGTTAAATTCTAAGTACTGACCACCTGCTGCTTGATTACTTTTTTGTAAGGCATTTACCACATCTTCATAAGTAACATCAATGTTTTGGAGTTTTTTTGTGTCTACTAGCACATTGTACTGTTTCTCATCACCGCCCCAGCCGATAACCTCCTCAACCCCACTCACACTTTTAAGTAGGGGTGTAACGATATATTCTTGCATCTCTTTGATTTCTTGTAAAGAGTACTTCGTTGTGCTATCTTTTACTTCATACCAAAAGACTTGACCAAGTCCTGTAGTATTTGGACCAAGAACTGGTTTTCCCCAACCCTTTGGAATATCAACTCCTGTTAATCGTTCACTCACAAGTTGACGCAAAAAATAAATATCTTGTTTCTCTTCAAAGAAGATAGAAACATACGAAAGACCAAAAATCGAGTTTGACATAATCATCTTTACATCAGCCATCCCTGAGACTGCTGATTCTATAGGGTAAGTGATAAGCTTTTCAATATCTTCTGCGGAATTTCCAGGACTTTCTGTATAGATAACAACTTGTTTTGGAGTGATGTCTGGAAAAGCATCTATAGGGATTTCTATGTATGCCTTGTATCCAAATGCAGTAATCGCCAAAAAGAGTGTGATAACTAAAAATTTGTACTTCAGTGAAGTATCTATTATATAATTTAGCATATATGTAACCTAGTGACCGTGTCCGCCGAGTGATGACTTTAACATCATCGACTTAACATAGTAACTCTTAGCGCTTATATACTCTTCACCAAGTTCTAAACCTTTTATAGCGGAAAACTCATCATCTTGAGTAATCACCTCTACAACTTTAGCCTCAAAGGGAGCTTCATTCTCATCATGATGTTCATCTTCATCATCATGATGTTCTTTGCTCTCTTCATGATGCTCTTCCTTAGGAACAAACACAACCCACTCATTGTTCAAAAATGAAAGTGCTGTTGTTTTGACTCCTATGTACTCTTTGTTTATATCAAAATAGAGTCTTGAAGAGACATAGGAATTTATAAACAAACTTTCTACTTTTTCGTCTATGCTTGAGAGTACAACTACTCGTTGCGTTTTTGTATCTAGTTCTGGTAACACTTCTCTTACATGAGAGACTGTTTTTTTATCATTATAATTTATGACAAGTTTTTGCCCCACTTTTACACTACTTGCAAACTCCAAAGGCAAATACGACTCAACATAAAAAGCCTGTTCTTTAACGATGGAGATAAGAGCTTCATTTACTTTAACAGCTGTATGAAGCGGTAAGTAAAGCTTGGACACACGACCAGCACTATGTGCATAGAGTGTAAAGTTTGCAGTTGCTTTTGTCAATTCTTTTGTATTTATCTCAAGTGTTTGCAGTTGTGAGTTAAGTGCTACGATTTTTGAATTCATCACGCTTTTTTCTATGTTAATCTTGTTGAGCATCTGCATTGAGATCATTCCATTATCATAAAGTTTTTTACTAGCCTCATAATTTTTATTCATAGAGAGATACTGTTTTTGCAAAGATATAAAGTCCGCTGTCATTTTAGAGACTAAAATAGACCTCACAAGTGCTATTTTTTGCCCTCTTTTTACACTCTCTCCCGCTTTTACATAGTATTTTTCTAAGTGACCACTGACAAGTGATGTCACCTCCTGTTTTGCATTTGAGAGCTGAATTATTTTAGAGTTTAGCTCTATTGATTTTCCAAACTTATGCATACTTACATGTGCTGTTGGTATCTCCTCACTAAAGAGTAAAGTGCTAGCAAGTAGTAAAAGAGTATATATTTTAGTCATTGTAATGTCCTTGTAAATAGTTCATATAGATGGCATTTTTATTTAATGCGGTGTTAATTTGAATAAGTGCTTTTTGACTCTTAATCACTCTGTTTTTAATATCTTGCAGTGCTAAGAGGTTTATGTTTGCTATCTTGTAAGCTTTTTGAAACATCTCTAAAAGTTCTTCTTCATCTCTTAAAAGTTTTTGATTTTTACTCTGCATCGAGTGGAGTAAGACTCTCTCTTTTTGGAGTTTTTTTATCTCTGCGTTTAACTTTATAGTTGCATTTTTTATCTGCAAATCTACTTTTTTTGAAGAGAGTAATGCAAGCTGTCTCTCCTCGGACTTTGTGTTAAACAGAGCTAGTGGGATATTGACTCCCACACGAGCTATCTTTTGGGCAGGTTCTTTTTCATACTCTGCAAAAACATCAAGCCACTCCACTTTGTTAGAGTTGAGGCTTGCGTTTGCAAGCGCTTCTTTTTTCTTAGCAGTTATTTTTGCTATGTCTGGATTTGTCTCTTTGCTTGTTTGCACAACTTTAAAGTTATAACTATCTTCAAGAGATACAGCTTCTTCAACTCCCCCATACTGCATTATCTCATACAAACTGTTTTGGGCATTTAGTTTGAAGCTATCAAGCTCTACTGCAACAGTATCATAGTCGATTTTTGCCTGAAGCATTTCCCCTCGTGAGATAGTTCCTGCTTCGTACCTTGCGGATGAGATTGCATAAATAGTTTTAGCGATACTGCTCGTCTGCTCAGCTAAGGTTAAAAACTTTTTCAACTGTGTATATCCCACATACAAAAGTGAAATATTTTTGATAAACGCAGCCCTTTTTTGTACATACGTATTAATGGCGCTATCGCCTATCGCATTTGCTAGTTGCTTTTTATCATCACCAACTCCCCACAAACGAACAGGCTGCAAAATCGCTACTCTTTGCCCATTTTCACTTGCACCAACATCTGGAGAAAATCGTGACACTTCTAACTCTAGGTTGGGATTTTTATATCTTTGTAAAAGAGTTCCCTCTTGACTTGCTCGTTCTATATCAACACTTAAAGAGTGCAAATAAGGACTCGTTTTCAATGCTGTTTGTAAAAATGTATCAAATTTTTGTACTACCTCTGCACTTAATGAAAGTACAGTAATAGCCATAAGAAGTATATACTTCATGGTTTATTCCTCTAAATTTTAATTGTTTATATGAGTTAAGAGTTAAAGGATAGGTGGCTTAAGAAAGGTGTCTACATGGTTAAATGAGTAAGTTTTGAGACTCAACTGTATCTTTGAAGAACGGCTGATTTTAAAAGAAAAGGGTGTAGATAGTGTTAAAAACATTGGAGAATGAAAAAGACAATGACTCTTACAAATATCCCCATCAAAAATAAGCTCACTCTTCTGGTCAAATTTACTTACACTACAATGATCTTTATCAAAAGTATCTATCATGGAGGCATGCAAAGCGGAGAAGCTAATACTAAAGATGAGCATAAGGATTATGAACCTATTTTTTTTCATGTATGAATTATGCCAAAACAATGTAACTAGAACTTAAATTAAAAAAAATCAAAATGCCAATACTCTCTCTATAAACCAATATGCTGATAATGTACCGATACCATAGGCTAATATTTTTCTCGTTTCTTCTTGGTGATCCCCTATTCTTCTTCTTAAAAGAAGTAAAAGAAAACTCACAGCCAAGATAAATAAAAGTTGCCCTATCTCAATCCCTACATTAAACGCAACAAGAGCAAGAACTAAATCATCTTGTGGCAAACCTAAAGACCTTAAAACAGAAGAAAACCCCAGACCATGTAAAAGTCCAAATGTAAACGCAGTGATACCCAAATGCTTTTTAGTGAAAGTGTCTTTTTTTATCATAATCTCTCTTGCTAAAAACAAAATACTCAATGCTATCATAGCTTCGACATAAGGCACTCCAATCTTTACAATACCAAAAATTCCAAAAGCTAAAGTTATCGAGTGAGACAGAGTAAAGGCTGAAATAGCAAAAAGTAATCGCTTATAATTTAGTGCCAAGAGTAAAAGAGCAAAAACAAAAGAGAGGTGATCATAACCACTCAATATATGCTCTATCCCTAAACGCACATACTCTTTAAACAAACCCCATGAGCTATTTTTGTAATTCAAGAAGATAACAGGTGAACTTTCTCGTAAGAGGGATTGTGTTAGTCTGTCGTTATACTTGTAACGAATTAAAACTCCTCTATCTTTTCGTAACAAACCTTCTATCCAAATCCGAGAACCACTCAATCCTTTTTCTCCACACCACATTGTAGATTTTTGTGTGATAAAGCCACTTGATATATCAAGAGGTAACTCTTTTGTAAGCACACATTTTTTAGGATAGTTGATAGTAATCTCTTTTCCCTTGAGGTCTGAAAGAGGTTTTTTGTAGATAATGCTAACTTTATGTTTCGTGTCTTCGCTTATCTCCACAAAAGAGAGTCCCGTTTGATGTCCAAACAAAAAGCCCTCAAACAATAAAAAGAAAAATATTTTATACACTCTAGCTACTCAACTTTTAAGCTATATTGAGCAGCCATCTCTTCATAAGCTTTCTCTTTTTGCTCTTTTGCTTGCTGGGCTAGATAATCTTCATATACTCTACTCTCAACATCATCAAAAGCATATGGACTTGCTGTCTTCTTTTGTGTTACATAAACTAATCTTGCACCATCTTTTGCTTGAATAGCTTTATGCCATACTCCTTGCTTAAGTGAGAACAACTTTTTTGCGAAATATTTTCCATAACTCTCTTCTATCTCTTTGAAACTTGCATTTTCTACATGGTAAGGAAGAGCAGAAATATCGCTAAAGCCTCTTGCTTCTACACTATTTACCTTTGCAACATTAAGCAACTCGTATGTAGATGCAATCCTTGTATCTTTGTCATTTCGAAAAAAAACACTAGAGAATGAAATTTTTTTTATGTGAGAATACTCATGAATGTTTTTAGTATAATAATCATGCAACTCTTTTTGAGTAGGTTCTTTATACTTACTACTATCTAACATAACAAACTGCATTTTTTTTAACAATCTTTGAGCGACCACTGCATCATTGTGTGCTATTTTTGTAGAGAATGCTTTCTCAAGTAAAATGGCATCATAATATTTCTGAGCTATGAGTATCTTTAGTGTAACTTGGTTTGCTTCTCTCTCATACTCTTTCTCATAAGAACTTTTTAACTCTTGTACTTCATACGAAGAGAGTGTAATCAGCTTATTACCGAAGCTTTCTTCTTTATGCACTATTGTAAAATAGACATAAATCATTGCTCCCAATAAAAGAAAATGCAAAAGTGGTTCTTTTATCCATTTTTTTGTTATTTTTATCATATCTAAGTATAATGTGAATCTAATAAATTAGATATTAATTTCAAAAGGATTCTTCTATGGTTTTAGTTACTGGAGGGGCTGGTTATATTGGCTCACATACTTGTATTGCTCTACACGAAGCGGGATTTGATTTTGTTGTCTTTGACAACCTTTGTAACTCTTCACAAGAGAGTCTTCGTCGTGTTGAAAAGCTTATAGGTAAAAGTATTAACTTTATAGAAGGTGATATCAGGAATAAAGCAGATTTACAAAAAGCTTTTACTAACTATGGGATTGACTCTGTTATACATTTTGCTGGGCTAAAAGCTGTGGGTGAGTCTGTAGAAATGCCACTAGAGTATTATGACAACAATGTAAATGGAACACTTGTTTTATGTCAAGTTATGAGTGAAAACAACTGCAAAAAAATTGTATTTAGCTCTTCTGCAACAGTGTATGGCGATCCTGCAACTACACCAATCAAAGAAGATTTTCCTCTAAGTGCAACAAACCCTTATGGACGAAGCAAACTTTTCATTGAAGAAATTTTACGAGATTTATTTGCTTCAGACAATTCTTATCAGGTTGTACTTCTACGTTATTTTAATCCTGTTGGAGCTCATAGTTCAGGCACGATAGGAGAAGACCCAAATGACATACCAAACAACCTTATGCCTTTTATCACACAAACTGCTGTAGGAAAAAGAGAACTATTGAGTGTATTTGGAGGAGATTATAATACTCCAGATGGAACAGGAGTCCGTGACTATATTCATGTTGTTGATTTAGCACTTGGACATGTAAAAGCACTTCAAAAAATTTCTTCACTTACAGAGGTACTTGCGGTTAACCTCGGTACTGGAAATGGTTATTCTGTCTTAGATATGGTAAAAGCATTTGAAAAAGCTTCTCAAAAAGAAATACCCTATCAAATTATAGGGAGACGCCCTGGTGACATTGCAATATGTTTTGCAGATCCTAGTTATGCTTATGAACAACTAGGATGGAAGGCAACTAGAGGAATAGATGAAATGTGTGAAGATAGCTGGAGATGGCAATCTCAAAATCCAAATGGATATGCTAACTAATAAAAGCTCTGCATAAGCTCTGGATGAATGTATAAAAATTGATACTTTAAAAACAGTTCAAAAACACTTCCACCTACACCATTAACAGATTCTGTATAGTTTGCACCTACAACCATGTGATCTTGTGAAAATACTTTCCCACCATATCCTATGTTAAAGTTATACGAAAAGTTTCCAAGTTCACTGTTATAAAAAGTATTCACTTCTGCAAAAGGTCGCCACACTCTTGTATAGATTTCACTATTTATCATTCCATATGTAAAGTCAAAACCTAGGTTATAAAACTCTTTTGGCAAAACTGGATTTCCTCCAATTTCTAAGTTATCCATGACCCCTTTACTACCCGATTTTTCACTATACTTTCCATAATCTCCAAAAATACTTACTCTCATATCTGGGTAACCATTATGTATCTGATGTCCGAGGAGGACACGAGCATAATTACCCTCACCAACATGGACACCATCTTGTGAATCAAAACTATTGCTTTGCCATAAAACATTAATGGATGTAGATGCTAAAATATCTAACTTTGCTGCTAATGACAACATATCTTTTTTACCACCTAAAAGAAGTTCTGTTGTTTCCTCTGCATTTTTATTTTTAGAAAGAGAACCATATAGTCTCAAAATTTTATTAAGTTGATACTCAGCAAAAATTTCTAATACCATATATGAAGCCATTGCATCATAATATCCACTTTTGAGTTCTATCTCACCTTTATCAAAAAGCTTTTTCAGTTCAAGATTCAACTCTAAAGTATCACTAGGCACATTAAGTAAAACAGTATCATTTATACTTGTGTTCTGATAATAATTCACCCCTGCACCAAACAGATAACCCTCACTAAGGTACATCTGATTCTTTAATTTTACATATTTTCTCACTAAAGGATCACGATTATAATAAGAAACTTTACTATCAAAACGGTCTGAACGTTCTTTTGAAAGATTCATATGACTTATATAGGCATTTTGATTATCATCATTTTTATCCAATGCTTCGTATGCTAAACTTTGTGATAATGCAATCTGTCCATCCTCATGTGCAGCTACACTTGCTTCGGCTAAAGGAAGAGAGTGAAGGTAGAGAAGGAGTAGATTTTCAATCTCACTATGATCTTTCTCCTGCATTGCATTTGTAAATCGTAACCATATTGCTTTTGAACTAATTCTTTGATAGATTGTATGTGCTTGTTCTTGTGCTTTATGTTTATTTGCCCAAGCATAAGATATATCATCATAATGCTCTTTACTTAGATAAGGTTTTGCACTTTGTAACTTCTCTTCAAATTCATCTGGACTCATTGTATGAATTTGGACTCGTAAATACTGACTTTGGTAACTATCAGTTTTTTCTATTGCTGGATTTTCACGGTATGTTGCTTCAAGTAGTTCACTAATTTCATACAGTTTATTTCTAAAAGCATTTTCATTATTTTTTTGAAAATATAAATCTGCTTGTAAAAATTTAAAATCTATAGTCTGGACTATCTGTGCATTTATCTGTATCAGTTTATCAAGATAATAAGAAGCTCTATTAATGTCATGAAGTTGATAATAAGCACTCGATAAAGGATAATAAAATGCAACGGGAAGCATACTATTTTCAGATAATTCTATAAGAGCTATCTTTAACTTTACCTCTTCTTGATAGTCTATATACATGGAGATTGCGGTGAGTTGCGTTTGTATATTCGAAGGATTTAACTCTATAGCTTTACTAAGTGCAAAAAGTGCTTTTTTCTTCTCCTTATAGTGATGGTAAATATTTGCTTTGATAAGCCAGAAGTTAGGTTCAAGTTTTAGACTTGATTCACTTTTGTCTATCTTTTCAACAAGTGTTTTTACCCCTTCATAATCTTTCTGTTGTAAAGCATCGTTAACATATAAATAAAAAAGATAAGATAATTGAAATTTATTATATGCATCTAATGACATCTTTAAAGAGTGTTTCGGATTAACTGTTTTATAAGCATATACAACTCTCTCATAATCTACATATCTTCCTTTAGCCTCTTTGATTAGTTCTTGTGAAGCATCTGCAGCAGATTTATATTTTTTTAAGTACCAGCCTAAATCACTTTTTAACTGATAATATTTTTCATCAACTTTATCATTTTGTATAAGAGTCAAAATTTTATACGATTTTTGCATATCATGTTTTAAATAGTAGTAGTATGCAACCATCTTACTATTTTCCAAAGTATACAAATTTTTATTTTCAATAATTTTTACAATCTTGCTTGCTGAATCTAAATCTCCCATATCCATATAGATTTGTAAAGCTTGTGTTAATTTGTTTACTTTCTTTTTATCTTTTTTGTACTCTTTTTCAAAAAAGATAGCTGATTTTTCTGGAGTTCCTACTTGAGAGTAAACATAAGTTACCTGTTCATCATTCTTTTTAGATGGAAACTCTCTTGCTTTTTTTTCAACCAATTTAGCTATCTTTTCATACTGGTGTGCAGACAAACCTTTCTTAATCAATTTGCTTTCAAGTTTTGGTGTTGATTTTGTTTTGTTGAGTACCAACATGTATTTTATAGCTTCTTTCTCTTTTCCTGTCCACTCTGTAATCTCGACCATCTTTTGATTCCAATAGTCATGAGTAGGGTATTTTTCCACTCCAATTTTAGCTGTTTTATAAGCATTTTTTAAATCACTACCATAAAGAAAAGATTGTAACATTAGTTTTAAACTCTCTTCTTTTACAGATAATACAGCTTCTTCCATACTTTGTTCAACCGCAGGCATCTCTGTACTTTTTTGAATCTCTCTTGTTGATATTATTTTTTCTTCTTTATCAAATCTATAAGCATAAGTTGTTGCAACATAGGCATACTTATACTTTTTTTTGTATGTATTTAGCTTTTCTTGTGCAGGTTTTATTTCAGAGTAACATCCACATCTTAATGTTAAAGAGTTTCCTATTTGCATAACTTTACACTCATTTTTATATTGTAAATTTGAAAGTTTTTCACTATTAGTTTCATTATTTATTGTACTAAAAAGCTGTACTGTATAACAAGTTTCTTCTTTAGCACTCAAAGAGAAGCTTATAAGTAAAATCAAGAGGATTAAACGCATTAGTAGTTCCTACCTTTTAACATTCTTTTTGAAAGCTTACTTGCTTTTTTCAGATCACCTGAAGCTATGTAAACTTTAAGAAATAAAATTCTCATTTCACCATCTTTAAAAAAGTAGTTTTCATGTTTATATGCAAGTTCGACAGCATCTTTTGCTTTATTGCCGCCTTGAAGTGTTTTTAAAGCTGTTTTAAAAAGTTCTTTTTTCTCATTATAACTCTCTTTACTCTCAAAAATATCCATATAAACATCTGCTGCGTTTTGATACTGTTTATGGTATAAATAAAAATTTGCTAACTTTAATTGCCAATACTCTGAAGCTCTAGCTTCTTTTTGAAGTACACTTAAAGCATCACTCAAACTATACTGTTCAAGAAGAATATTAAACTTAACCCCATACCATTCTTTTACATTATCCACTCCTACAGCGATAAGCTTATCTATATAGTACACTGCTTTTTTAGGGTCATCCATTTTTCTAGCTATATAATATGCATCACTTAAGAGCTGTAAGTCTTGTGGTTTTTTGAGTAACAATTTTTGTACTAAAATATAACTTGAAGGAATATCCTTCAAAAAAGAAGCCTCTTTATAAAGTACTTCTACATCCTCTTCTTTATATAAAGCATCCTTGATGATGGTCTCATAAATTGTTTGTAGCTCTTTGTATTTTTGTTCTAGTGCTTCACTCTTTTTATGTTCTTTAAGATAAAAATAATCATCTTTTGCTAACTTATAGCTCAGAAGATAGGATGTCGCTCTTCTTTGCTCATTTTGACTATTATTCAAGAGTGATAAAAGTTGAAAAGATAAATCTTTGTTCCCACTGTTAAGACTTTGTTGTGCTAATGCCAACATCAATTCTTCATTAGAGCTGTCATTTTTTAGCATATTTTTCAAATACAATATACTTAAATCATAATTAGATTTTTCAGATAAAATCTGCTTATTGAGCATATCTTTAGGATATAAAAAAAACAGTACTATACTAAAAGAGATAAACATAAGAGCAATTTCTTTATATGTGCCTACATATTTTTTTTCATAATTTACAGCTAACATCTATCTTTGCTTCTTTTGCTTTTTTGTACTTTATCTGTACTACTGAATTTTGTAAATGCTTTAGTTTCGCTCTAGGTTCTGTTTTTACAACACAGCCATCTGGTACATGAAGCTTGATTGAAAGAGGAATATATCCTTCAAATCCTAATCGTATCTTCTTTTTTGAAAATCCTTCTACTTTAGCAATAGCATTTGAGCTTACAAGATATGGTCTCTCTTTACTCTCCCTTAAACTTGATGTTTTTAACCTAAGCTTTGTCTTACTCCCCACATGAAAATAGCTATGTGTTTCAAAATGATTAAATCCAAAAACATTTTGTGAAGCTCCAAAATCAAGCCCTATATCTTTTTCTTCTACACGAATTGTTTTTAAATCATACATACCTTCTATTAAAAAATCACCTTTAGCTCCTGCCATTGATACTGTATAGAAATCCATTACCTTTGGAATATATGCTGATGTATACATAGGAAAAACATCTTGTTTGATTGCCCAATCATAGATATACTGCAGGGCATTTAAAGATGCTCGTTTAGAGCCAGAATATAAGTGATAATATATGTCAATAGGTTTAAATCTTCGTGGAGAGTTTGTAAGTTTAAAAGTTTGCACTACTCTTTTAAATCCCCAAAAAGGTCCAAGCCACTCATGGGTATAAATATTTTCATTTTGCTGTCCAGTATAAATCTGATAATACTCACCTCTCTCTAAGCCTAGTGGAGCTATATATGACAGCCACGGATGTGTATTGCTTATATAAGTGTCTCCTCCATTCATGTTTAAAATACCATGTTTATATACATAATCTAAAGTAGGTTCTGTCGGTGCACAATCACCACTCCAAAAAACAATTTTTGCCATAGGTTTTTTATCTTGTGATACATATTTTTCATTGAGTTCTTTTAACGAACCTTTTAGCTCTCTCTCAAGTGAAAATTTATACCCTTTTGGCTTGAGTCTATATTTTTCATCCAAATTGTCATTTTTTATTTTTCCCCAAAAAAATGGATGTGTGTATGTATGTGTAGCCGCTTCAACATTGGGTACTTTAAACATTTTTTTTACAATATCTTGAAGCTGTGGAGCAATCTTTGGATAGAGTCCATTATCATTAATTTCAGAACCGATGATTGAAATAGAAAGTGGAATCTCATATTTTTTAAGTATCTCATCTAAAATAATATCTCCAGAGAAGAGTTTCATGTCCCACTCTGCCCTATTCATGATGCCATCTCCATCAACATGACTAAACAATATTCTACGCCCATTCTCTGTAGTTGTATCTGGAACTACTAATTTTTTGAGTCGTAAGGTTTCAATAAAAAACTTAAATGGGTTTACAACCCAAATATTATCCTCACCTATAGTTGTCATTACAGCACTAGCAAGAGCATAACCACCCCATGGCATTATGGCTGCTAAAGTACTCTGATGTTGATTACTATCTTCTACCGTGACAAGTGATTTACCACTATCTATCGTTAAGTAATATTCTACACTAGATAAAGATATATCTATTTCATATCCAATCATACTATCTTTAGAAACAACAGTATTATGCTTAGATGAGGGGTAGTCTCTAATCTTAATCCCCAAGTTTTCCAATAAACTCATATTGCTTATGCCAAAACTATTTACAAAGACTATCTTTATGCCACTATTTTTAAGTTTTATCACCCACTCTATCAACTTCTCTTGCTCTTTATAGTTCTTAGAGAGCCAAACAACAACACCCCCGTACTGACTCATTTGATTCATGTTTGGCAAAGGTAGAGAAGATACATCATAAAGCTTTTGCATATACCCAGCATACTCTAATGGAATTGCACCATAACGGTGTGCTTCAAGTAGAATTCTGTCTATCGTACTCTCATCTACAAGTGTGAGAATTTCTCTTTTAACTGCATTTTTTGATGACTTTCCATAACTTGTCAAATCTTTATCTGCTATATAAGGTATCATCCCTTTTGCTTTGATTTTTTTGATGATTCCTTTTGCTAGGTGCATATCTTTTGGGTCTAAATACTCAACACTAATAACATCAAGTTTGTAAGAGTGTATTTTTTGAATATGCACATCCAACCAAGCTCTATCACTATCACTCATCTCTCTATATGCTAGTTCATTTCCACCCAGTCCACGATAATAAGACTCAAAAAGTACAGCATCAACTGACTTATAAACTTTATCTATGATTTCAAAACCTCTGTTGATAACAAGTTTAGAGTCTGGATATCTTTGATGAAAGCTGTTTATTATAAATGCAAGTGCTTCTTCACTGTTAGCTTTTTGTGCAGGTGATTGCTTTACTAATTGATAAGAATCAAGTGTATCAAAAAAGAAATTTTTAAAACCTCTTTTCATCTGCGGTTCTATCATCTCTTTAAAGAAAAACTCCTGATATTCTGGATTTGTCAAATCTAAAACATCACTCCCCCATGCTTGATTTTGAGTTAAAATCCAGCTCTTCTTAACTTTTTGATACTCTTGGATATTTTTATCGATTTCACCTATACTCACATAAGCATACATCTTATCTTTATATACATCAAAACCATGAGTATGAACATTTGTAAGTGTTGGTTGTACTATTATGTAATCATGGATGCCAACCATTGGGTAAGAGATTTTATTTCCATAGTAAACTATTGCACTTTTATCATTTAGTCCACCAAACAAAGCACTACTCATAAGAAGTAGTGACCATATATATTTACTGCAACATAAATGTTTCATAATCCAACCTATCCATTTCATTTCTTATCACAATCACACTTGCTGTAAAAACTATCAAAAGTGAGACTGTATATCCATATCCGAACATTGCAGGCCCCATCTCAATAGAGAGAAGAGTCAGTATAGCATTAAGTCCAAAAAAGCTGATACAGAGCCACATGGCAACATGTTTTCTATCAAGATAATAAAGTATTGCTAAAACCGACATAAACCCTATTTGGAGCATTGCTCCAACTGTTAAAATGAGTAATAGACCAAGATACAACTGTGGAATATTTAACATTTCAAAAACTTTCGGTGCCGTTAAAAATAAGATAATATCAACAACACTTTGTACCACAATAATTTCATGAATAGCATGGCGAATTACCTCAACCATTCCATCGCGGTATTGTCGTATCATACCTAAAGTTCCACCACTTCTTACTGCATCATAATAAAGGTCATATTTTTCCGCAAAATCAGACTCAAGCCTATAAAAGAAAATAGCCATCCCCGGTAAGATAGAAAGATATGCCAAAAATATCGGCATATCGTACACTATAGAAGCATGAAGTTTTCCAGCAACAGCATACCCAGTGGCAGGATGGTACCAAAATATAAACTTATCAATCCAAGCACCAAGATTATACGTAAGTCCCGCTATACCTAAAGTCCAGTAAAAATTTTTATCTAAAAAGAAATCTATTTTTAAAAAAATAGTTGAGTGGTAACTTTTGATAATCAAAGTCAGTAGGATGAGAAAAAGTATAGCATTTCCAAAAAAGAAAGTAAAAATTAGTTTCTCAATAGTATCACCATACAACATTGATATCACAACAATAAGAGAATAAGAGATAAAATAAGCCCAAACCACTCCATTATAATACTTCAAACTAGCAGCTAAAATACTCGAGATCCATACTGCACAAAGAATGAGAAAAGTTGCGACTGAACCTATCAAAAAGAGCATACTATCCGAACCAAATATCCAAATATAAAAAGGGATGATTAGAGGAAGACCTAAACCCCAAGCTAAAAATATAGCTCCAAAATAAGATGGTAAAATTTCATCTTCACGATGGTTATAGATAAGGTCAGCAATGTAACGAGTAAAAGGTAGTTGTACAATCCCTGTAATAATTAAACTAGAAGCAAGTGCAATTGCATAAGTGATAACAACCTGAAAACGATACACTTCACTTGATTCCCCATAATTGGCAATGTTGATAAAACCAACAAGTAAAATCGCAATGATTGAGACTACCCATGGTCCTGAACTTAAAATTGCAGAGTAACCATATACCTTTGCTAAAGAGAGAAGTCTATCTTCTTTTAAGATTTTACGAAGCTCAAATCCAATCCCAGCCATTACACACTCTCCTTTGGTATAACTGTTGTATACTTGATAATCTTAAATCGTTTCACAGTTGCCCTTACTAATGGATATCTCTTTGGCACATAATATAAAAAAACTTTTGTTTTTAACTCTTCCCATGTTAAATCTTTCGCTTCATTATATATGTCTCGATAATCTTGTAAAAACATCTCTTGACGATAATACTTTTGAACACGCTTTAGGGCTGCATCTTGTGCTTTCTTCCACTGCCCATTTTCAAAGTTAAGAAACCTTATATACTCTTGGGCTAGAGCATCTGGATTTGCAATACCTGTAATCGCTCCAGCTGAACCAATGTTTAAATCATCTTCATTAATTCCACCCTTAATAAGGTCTTTACAACTTCCAACATCTGTTGCAACACAAGGTACACCAGCAGCAAAACCTTCTAGTATTACCAAAGGCATTCCCTCACTAATAGAAGAGAGTGTTTGAAGTGCCGAAAGTGGTAAAATCTCTTTAATATTACTATGTCCAAAGAGCTTGATTTTATCTCTGCTTGCGATTATTTCATCTTGAGTCATGTCACTTTTATTACCATCAAAAACTTGCATTCTTTCTTTGAGACCTAGAGACATCGCCATTTGTTGGCACTCTTCTGCATACTCTTTATCTTCATCAACTGCACCAACAATCCAACCTTCAATATCAGGAATGGTCTCAGATGCTATTTTTATTGCACGAATAAATGTCTTAATATCTTTAATAGGTACAACACGACCGATAAGCGTTACTATCGGTTTAGGAGTCTCTTCTCTATACTGCATTGTCTCCATTAGACCATCAACATCAACACCGTTAGGTATTACAAGTGTACGATTTTCATCTGCTCCAAAATTAATCTGGATTTTTTGTGCACCTGAAAAGAGTGATAAAACATGATTAGAGCGGTTATAGCAAAAAACACCTATCTTATCAAAAAAGTTTACCCACATGCGTTTTATATAGTTGTACTCTTCTGGTTGTTGCAGTAAACTTGGTTTCTTATACTCTACCCAATCAGCTGAGAGCATATCAATCTTTCGCTCTCTTGTATAGATACCGTGTTCTGTTAAAACAAAAGGTCTTCGGGTTGTGTAGGATGAAAGTGCCCCTAAAAACCCTGCATAACCTGTTGATGGGGCATGATATATTTTTGTTTTTGGTAAGTTTTGAACTATCTCGGCTAAAATCCAAATAGGTTTATGGATATTTCTAAGTGTCCAAAAATAATCAACAAAAGGAATGTCTGGACAATTTTTCATGTAAGTGTTATTGATAAAGCTCCATGCACGCTCTGAGTGTAGAAAATCATCAAAGGTGACATCTTTTGTATAAAACTCTATATTTTGCAACATTGCAGGAATTGTGCTATCTTCGGATTTAAAAGATTCATACAGTTTTGCCACGGCTTCAAAACCCGCTTTACTCCCTTCCCTGCGTTTAGAAGAGATTTTTTCATTATTCTCAAATAGATAATGTACTTCTAAATGTTTTAAATTTGGAGGAAATTCATAACTAATCTCTAACCTTTCTCCATCCATAACTTCTTTTGCTCCAACAAAGCAGACCCCAAAAGTAAAATCTGGTAAACCCTTCATAAGTTGTAAAATCCAACTCGATACTCCACCTTTTACATAAGGGTAAGTTCCTTCTGAAAAAAGCATAATATCGACACTATCACTCTTTGGAAATTCACTGCTCATTTAAGAAGCCCTCCATTGATCGACTATAGGAAATAATGTAGCATTCAGTTCCAATCCTTTTGCATCTGCAAGCACTGACTGTACGATACTATATCTACCTGTATCATAATAAACCTCGGCAAGATATGGAATGATAAAAGTATCTTCACCAGCAACAAGCTCTTGTGCTATCGTCAACTCTTTTTTTGCTTCTTCATAGTTATGTTTTTTGATATAAACCCGCCCCATTAACATAAATAAGTTTGAACAAATTTTATAGATGTTTTCTAACTCATTCTCTTTTATTGTTACCCTATTTGTTCCATCTTGTTCTTGAACATAATTTTTTCTGAGTGCCTCAAGCTCTAAAGAGAGTTCATCAATTTTTGGTAAATAAAACTCTTTTGCTGATTCTATATATAAGATTACTGAGTTTAAAAAGTTTGTTTTTAAACTCTCATGTGAGAGTTCTGTATATATCATCTCCCAATATAAAAATGCCAACTCTTTGTAAGAGTTGGCTACAAGTGCTTCATCTAAGTTAGGATTCATAGCAACTTCATGATGAATAATATCGAGGTGAAAATTTATTTTTTGATTAAGTGCTTTTTCTGCTTTATTGATAATTGCATAACCAAACATTCTCACCTCATCATCTGTACTTGCTAAAGTTTGTCTTATTATCTTTAAGTTTGCGGGGGAGAGGTTTGTAGCTAGGGAAGAGAGTGCTTTTAGTTTCTTTGATTTTGAGGCATATTGACTCATCATTAAATCATTCATAGAACCCTCTCCAAAAGTGCGTTCTACTTTTAAAAATGACATACTAAATTCATCCAAGTTGAGCATATTTGTAGTCACTATCTTCTTTTCATATTTTACATTGATAAGATACCATGTAATCCAAAGAGTAAAAAAATACCCTATAAAAGGAACAGATAAGTTAAGTAAAAACATAAATAAGAAAATGGCGATTTGATTGTTTTTATGAAGAGAGATTTTAAATAAGAAGCGATTCAACCAAGGTTTAGACTTATTTTCTTTTAATCTTTTTTTATCTTTTAAATCTACTTTTTCACTTCTCTTCACAAATCTTTTTAAAATAATTTTCGAAACAACAAAAGACAATCCAAGACTAATAACTATATGTAATCCTGTGATTAGAAAGATATGATTTTCAAATAACCCAAAAATATCATTCACTATAATCTTCTTTTAAATACTTATTGAGAACTCTAGAATCTTTTATGTTAAAACTTACATACTCAAAGTTTTTATCTCTTTCGTCATCTAGTCTACTTAGAAGTCTATTCACATAACCGACTGCTGATGACTTGTCATGAAGAGGAAATAAATTTACAATGTAATAATACTTATCACTATGAAGTGTTGTTGTAAATTCTAAAGAACGCAGCATCTTTTCGACTTTATTATTTATCTTCAAAGTTTGTAGTTCATTATCTATTTTCATAACCAAAACAGTTGACTCTACTCCATATTTATCGTATAAACGCTTTAGTCTTATATACTCACTTCTAAAATCTTTATCTTCTACACTATCTAGCTCACTGCTTAAGTATAAACTATCTTCTTTAGCAACTGAAAGAGATAAATATTCAAGTAAAATAGCAATCGAGGTTAGATTTTCTCTGTTAAAAGCCATAAAAGGCATCACTTCCACTGCTAAAACAGAGACAACCTCTCCATCACGAACCGATGGAATAGCTGCTACAAATTTTGTTTCATTAATCTTCTCTAAGTCTGGATTTCCATTTTCATCACTAATAAAAACAGCTTGTTTTCTGGAGATAGCCTTGTCTACTAAATAATTATCAAAGATATCGTTTAACTTTTTTACATTACAAGTGCTACTACAGACTTGTAAAGCATTATCTTTAGCTAAGATCTTTGTATCTTGTGCTTTTTTATAGACAACAAGACTTTTACTAACACTAAAAGATTTTTCAAGTAAAATCAGAAAACTTTTATAGTATTCTTTCGTTCTTTCATCAATATCTATTTTCGTGTCATTATCAATCTCTATCTTCTGTTTAATAATCTCACCAATAGAGTTACGAATACTCATAGGTTTTACAACATAATTTTTTTCTAGTTGGTCATGAGATATCTTTAAAGCATAAAATGATTTTGAAAGTTCATCAAGTTTTAGACCTCTATAATTGGCATCAAGTTCAGCTTTTTTAATCTTTTTTGTCCAAAAATAGTGAAACTCACTAAAAATCATAGTCATCATCAAAGCCACTAAAAATGCTGTGTAATCAAAAACAGGATAAAAAAACCATATAGCAATAGCTAGAAGTACTAAAGCAAAAAGACCATTTTCAAAACCATGAAAAAGTGTAATAATAGATAAAAGAATGAGAATATATGATATTTGTGAATGTATCATACAAATATCTTTGGAGTCAATAAGATAACCAACACCCAAATAAAGAACTACTAGAGTGAATGTTTCTAAGTATGCAAAGTCTTGTAAGCCTGCTACTATAATACTTAGTTTATTTTGACTTCGCTTATCTTCACTCCTCATGCAGCTTTCCTACTCCATCATATTTTGTATAAGTTTTTGAGCTGTTGTTCCTATAGAACCTGTACCCCAGTCACTATCAGCTCCTGTTGCACTCCATTCTAACTCTCCACTTTGTGTATTATACATACTGAGTTGCAAACTTACAGCAGGTTCACCATCTATACCTGTTTTATATCGCCACTCACTCACACCACCAACAATAAAGTAATCTGACTTATCTTTTTTAGCTGCATTTTGAGCTTTTGCAAATGTATATGTATCTTCAAGAATATGACTAGTAACACTAAAACCTTTTGAGAGTAAGATTCCCTCAGTGATGTTAGCCGAGCGCATACCAGCTCTAGGTGTGTCAGTATAGTTATGTAACCTAAATAGAGAAACAGTTCCACTTTTTACTAAAGTTTGTTCAGTTTTTACTAGCGATGCACTAGAACACCCAACTAAGAATAAAAAAACAAGAGACAAGGCGATATTTTGTAGAGTAGACATTGCTACCCTCCTTTATGTTTAATTTAATATCTCGAAAGTATGATTTGACCTTACGAAACTTTACTTGACTTATAATGATTTTACATTACTTTTTCTAACAGCTTACTTAATCACCATTCATTACTTTAAGAACAACATATCTTTTTAACATGAAAAAAAGTTTGCTAGTTTATAATATGGCAAAGGATATAAAAATGAAAAAACTGTTACTACTTTTAATAATTGGAATGACTAGCCTAAGTGCCTACTCTGGTGAAGATATTTACAAAGCAAAATGTGCTATGTGTCATGCAAATAACATCTCAATGGATGAAGCTAAGATGAAAGCGCCACCTATGCCTATGGTTTCTATGCGTTTAAAATCGAGGTTGCAAACAGAAAAAGATTTTATCACATTTGTAGACGACTATCTTCAAAACCCAAGCAGAGAAAAAGGTTTTTGCGGACCTAGAGCTTTTCAAAGATTTGGAACAATGCCTCCCGTTGGCAAAGATATGAGTAAAGAGGAGAGAGCAACGGTAGCTTTATGGTTATATAAGCATTATACATCAGATGAAACAAAAAAATTCAAGATGAGAAATATGCAAGTTCAAAAAGAGATGAAATGTGGTGCTGTTAAAATCCCTACGCATTAAAAAAGATTTTTAAAATAAAAAATAAGTTATAATTATATATCATGTAAGAGGATAGTCAAATATGCTTTCAAATAAAACAGCAAACATCTTAATCGTAGATGACAACACAAAAAATATTCAAGTAGCTGCTAATGTTTTAAAAGCTACTACAATGTACCAAATCTTTTTTGCAACAAGTGGACTAAAAGGAATAGAACAACTTAAAATTCGTGATTATGCTCTTATCCTGCTTGATATAAATATGCCTGAACTTAATGGTTATCAAACGGCAGATATTATCAAAAAAGATGAACTCTACAAACATATCCCCATTATCTTTTTATCTGCAAATGCCAACAAAGAGAGTGTTCATAAAGGGTTTGAGCATGGAGGTGCAGACTACATTACAAAACCTTTTGATGAAACAGAACTGCTCCATAGAGTACAAACACATGTTGAACTATTTCTTGCCAAACAAGTTCTCCAAACAGAAGTAGACGATACAAAAGTACTCTTAGAACAGTACAAAACAGCTGTTGATGTGGGTTCATTAGTTTCAAAAGCAGATACTAGAGGCTATCTCACTTATGTAAATGATAAATTTTGCGAAATCTCTAAATACCCACGAGAAGAACTCTTAGGACAAAATCATAATATAGTTCGTAGCCCAGACATGAGTAAACAAATTTTTAAAGAACTCTGGAAAACAATCCAAAACAAACAAACTTGGACTGGTCTTATAAAAAACCGAGCTAAAGATGGAAGTGCTTACTTTGTTGAGGCAACTATTATGCCTATCTTAGATTCTCATGGGAACATACTTGAGTATATCAGTATAAGAACAGATATGACTCAAGAAGTTGAACTCCGTGAAGAGATTGTCTCATCCCAAAAAGAGATTTTACATACTCTTGGCGAACTAGGAGAGTGGCGTTCACAAGAAACAGGTGATCATGTAAACAGAGTCGCTCTCTTTTCTGAAGTCCTTGCTCGTGCATATGGTTGTACCTACGAGGACATAAAACTTTTAAAGATGGCTTCTCCTATGCATGATATCGGTAAGGTGGTCATTCCAGATAATATTCTGTTAAAACCTGCTAAACTCACTGACGAAGAGTTTCAAATCATGAAAAACCATACAACTTATGGCTGGGAAATTTTTCACAAATCACAACATGAGCTACTTCAAACTGCTGCCCTTATCTCACATGAGCATCATGAAAAATGGGATGGTTCTGGATATCCTCGAGGTTTAAAAGGTTTAGATATTCATATCTTTGGACGTATTACTTCAGTTGTTGATGTATTTGATGCACTTACTAGTGATAGAGTATATAAAAAAGCATGGAGCATTGAGAGAACCTTAGAGTTTATACAAGAACAAAGTGCAAAAGCATTTGAACCAAAACTTGTAGAACTTCTCTTAAAACATATAGATGAAATCATAAAAATAAAAAAACTTAACAACAAATAATGTTTAAAAAAATCACTGCTCCACTCTTACTTCTCTTAGTAGTTAGTCTCTCAGGACTTATAATGATAATTCCTACTTTTTTTACAAAAAATATCTCAAGAATTTCTCTTGAACAGACAATAACTCTACCACTAATTTTAGATAACAACAAAACTATACAACTCATTTTTTTTGGCTATGCAGGATGTACCGATGTTTGTACTCCAAGACTACAAGCTATAGCCGACTTTTACAAAACTCTTGATTCAGATTTACAACAAAAAGTAGAAGTTGTGTTTTTAGATATTTCTACACCTACAAACAAAAATTTACCCTCAGAATTTGCAGAAGCTTTTCATCCCCTTTTTAAAGGTATCTATCTCAATGCAAATGTTTTACGAACATACACAAAATCTTTTAATGTCTACTTTTCCAAATCACTTTTAGACAAAACAGAGTATAACCACACAGCTAATCTCTATATGGCTATAAAAAATAAAAATAAAAAAACTCTTAGATATATCTACACTGCATATCCTTATAAATTTTCTCAAATATTTTCAGATCTAAAGGAACTTCTCCATGAATGAATTCTACAATAAACACAAGTCAGAGTATGCTGATTTGTTTATGCTTAAGCTCGTTTTTGTCCATTGGGTTATTGTCTCAACTATTGTTGGTTATCTCTTTGATGCCTATACACTGGGTTTTGTAAGTGGTGCAATTTTATACTTTATCACTCTTTATGCTTACTACACTTTTAAAACGACACGAACTTACCGTTATGTCATTGCTCTTGTCTTGCTTACATTTTCAATAGTAATGATTCAGCAAAGTATGGGTCGCATTGAAATGCACTTTCACATCTTTGGTGTACTGTCTTTTCTAGTTATCTATCGAGATTATAAAATCATCTCTCTAGGGGCAACTTTTATTATTTTACACCATCTTATTTTTAACTATTTGCAACTCTTTAACATCTCTCTCTTTGATACTCCTATTGTTGCATTTAACTACGGATGTGGGCTAGATATTGTTCTTCTTCATGGTGCGTTTGTCATCTTTGAATGGTTTGTTCTCAATCTAATTGTGCAAAAAATGGAAAAAACAGATAATGAACTTTTTAAAACAAAAGAAGCTTTAGAATCCGTAAACAAAAATTTAGAAACTATTGTAGAAGTACGTACAATGGAGTTAAAAAAGGCCAAAGAAGAAGCGGACTCTGCAAATAATATGAAGTCAGAATTTTTAGCAAATATGTCTCATGAGATTCGAACACCAATGAATGCCATTATCGGTTTTACAGACCTTTTAGCAAAGGAGGTTTCAAGCGATATAGAAAAAAACTATGTAAAATCTGTGCAAGATAGTTCAAAAATTTTACTCACAATTATCAATGATATTTTAGATCTTTCTAAAGTTGAAGCAGGAAAACTCAAAATAGAATATGCTCCTGCTGACATACGAGCAGTTGCAGGAGAAATAGAGAGTGTTTTTCATTATAAAGCAGAAGCAAAATCATTACAATTAAAAATTATTGTTGATGAAAATGTACCAAAAACACTCATTATTGACGAAGTACGAATCAGACAAATCATCTTTAACCTTCTTGCTAATGCCCTAAAATTCACAAAGACAGGATATATACAGGTGAAGATTAGCTCTTCAAGTGTTAAAAATAAAAAAATAAACCTTACCATAGAGGTTGAAGATAGTGGCATAGGAATGGATGAGAGTGAACAAGAAAATATTTTCACTGCATTTACACAACACTCTAACCAAAGTACAAAAGAGTATGGAGGTACTGGACTTGGTCTCACTATCACTAAAAACCTTGTTTCACTTATGGATGGCGATATTACTCTCACAAGTAAACGCGATCAAGGAAGTACTTTTATAGTTACCTTTAAAAACATCTCTGTAAGTGATGCAACTGTCCAATCAAACAATTTTCAAGATGAAGAGGTGAAGTTTGAAGAAGCCACAATTTTGATTGTAGATGATATTGATTTAAACCGCGATCTTCTTCAAGGCTATTTCAAAAACACCTCTTTAAAACTCCTCAAAGCAAAAAATGGACAAGAAGCAGTAAACATTGCGACATCTGAAAAAGTTGATTTGATTTTAATGGATATAAAAATGCCTGTAAAAGATGGTTATGAAGCAACAACAGAGATTAAAGCCATAAAGAATATTCCAATTATTGCCATAACCGCCTCAGTTGCCTCCGGTAAAGAAGATTCAGAAAACTCTAAATTTGATGCATTTTTACAAAAACCAATCAAGTATAACGACCTTGTACATGAAATGTGACACCACATAAAATGTCTCGCTTCAGAAATTCAAAACTTGAAAACAGATAAAAATATTTCTATAAAAAATATTTCACTAGAGGGCTTTACTGGGTTACAAATACTTCTACAAAATGCGAAAAATGATGGTGATATAGAACTTATTAGAAACTTTGCTCAAGCACTTGATAAAACAGGTCAGGAACTAAACATAGAAAATTTTAAACTTATCGCAACACAACTTCTTTCTGCTGTAAATAGCTTTGATATAGGAGAGTGTGAAATGCTCCTTTGTAAATTTAAACTTTCTTAAGATTTAAAAAATAAAACAATAAAAATAGTGATGTTGACATTAAAACTTGTATAGTGTAACATACCGAATAAATACGAGGATAATCCATGAAAAAAACGATTTTATTAACGAGTATACTCTTTTCATCTTACACATTATTTGCAGAGGGGCTTAGTTGTAGAAATCCTAAACCTTTTATAGTTGAGGATCATGCCCAAAAATCAGCATACGAAAACTGTCTTAGAAATGGTATGACTTACTGGTACAAGGATGATGGAAGCATCAAATCAGAAGTAAACTTTGTCGATGGAAAAGAAAATGGTTTATACACTTCTTACCATACAAATGGAAAAGAAAAAATCGTAGTGCATTATGTAAATGCACAAAAAGATGGTATCCAAAAAATCTACTATGATAACGGACAACTTGGAAGCCAAGTAAACTACAAGATGGGGCGTCGTGAAGGTGTTATGACTGACTGGGACGCGGAAGGTTACAAAAGTGCTGAAGTTTTTTACAAAAACAACTACAAGGTTGGGTTAAAAAAGTACTTTAACCACAAAGGTAATGTTGTTAGAACAGAAACTTATAAAATGGATAGAAATCCGGTCATGGTAAAACTACTTAAAGACAAACATGACGAAGTTTTAGTAGATTTAGCCAAATATGGCTTAGTACCAGAAGATGCTCCAAAAGAGGAAAGATTTAGATAAGGCTTTTACACCTAGCCTACTTCTATTCTATCTCTTCCCCCGTTTTTTGCACGATATAAAGCAGTATCACTGCGTTTGACTATAGAGATAAAGTCATCATCTTTATGTAATGTAGTGACTCCTATTGATACTGTTTTATGCCCTGCCTTTGAAAACTTTTTGTTATTTATAGCAGTTCGTAGTCTTAGAGCCACCTCTTTTATGCCATTTAAGTCTGTATTTGGCACAAGGATTAAAAATTCTTCCCCTCCCCACCGTGAAAGTGTATCTACATCCCTAAATGTTTTTCGTAATATCTGTGTAAATTCTTTGAGCACTATATCACCTACATGATGTCCATAGGTATCATTGACATCTTTAAAGTGATCTATATCTATCATCATAATTGAAAAAGCTTTTTTATAGCGGATAGATTGCATTTTTTCATACTCAAAAATTTCTTCTAATTGAGTTCTATTATGTAATCCAGTGAGCTGATCAGTCGCTGACATTATCTTAAGTGCCTCTTTTTCTTCTTTTAATCGTCTGTTTACAAGCATTAAATCATCTGTTTTGTTTTTTACTAATAGTGCTAAATTGTTATTGAGATATTCTAGTTCTTTATGCTGAGCATTTTGGAGTGATCTGTAAAGATTCATGATGAAATAGAGTGCTATTAAATATACAGAAAAAGTAAATATATCCATATTTGAGTGTTTCATATATGCCAAGTCTGTGACTTGAATAAAAATAACGGTACTAATAATAATGATTAAAACAGCAAAACCAAACTTACTTCCTTTAAGAAAGACAGAGGCAATTAAAAGTAAAAAGAAGAGTTCAAAAGTCGTATGTTGCACTATATTTAAGATGTAAATTGAAACAAACAACCCATATAAAAGTAGCATCATTATAGTTGCCATTTGTTCGACTTTCTCTCTGTTTACACGAAGATACACAAGACCTATAGACAAAGTAAAGGCTAAAAAGAAATCTATATAAGCTAGAGATGAGCCATATTTTAGTCTAACAAAACCCATAATAATACTTACAAAAACTGCAAACCCACCGACATTATTTAAAAACATAAATTTATACTTTTTA
>FLOH01001217.1_pt1 | contig 41362 bp, 26 predicted proteins | sample 756751 | NCBI WGS metagenome assembly FLOH01 (sample SAMEA4026879, study PRJEB14308) | marine metagenome | biome: coastal water; material: water | depth 74 m
TCAGCACGACTCGACAAACAGGTGAGCCGTCATCATCCTGTACTAAATTGGCTGTCAGATGTGCCCAGAAGGGCAGACCGGCCTTATTCACCATCCGCAGTTCGCATTCCTGGGGCTCCCCGGACTCAAAAAGCAATTTGCGGTGCAGATAGTAGATATTCTGGTCTTCTTTGAAGATGAACCCGGAGATCGGTTGCTTGAGCAGCGCGCTTCGGGGCTTGCCCAGCAGGGTCGCAGCGGTAAGGTTGGCTTTAAGTATAAGTCCCTGCTCGCTGAGGGTGATATAACCCACAGGCGCAAAGTCGTAGAGATCCAGATAACGCGCATGGGAGACGTCGAGTGCTTTCTGCGCCATGCGCAATTCCTCGTTCTGCATTTCCAGCTCGACCTGATGCACCCGCAGTTCGTGGAGCGTCTGCTTTACCTCGGCCGGGGACATGTTATCGGTGTCTTCCAGGGGTGCTTTTTCCAGGACGAGCATTTCGGCTTGTCTGCGCAGCGCCTGCCCTGCCGACAGTGAGCTTGTCAATGGAGCTGGCGTTTGGGTCTCTTTTTTCACAATGCTCCTTTCTTATTTTTTCTTTCTTATTTTTTCATGGCCCGTTCCGTTGTCGCGATGGCATACGTCTGCCCGGCTTCATTCAACAGAGCGGTGGAGATGATCGAGACCTCCACGATAGACCCGTCTTTGGCGATTCTCCGGGTAAGATGCGGCTCCAGAATTTCCGACTGGCTGAGCTGCTGGACTTTGGCCAGCGCTTCTTTGCGCAGTTCCTCCGGAATCCGGTCGCGGACGTTCATTGCCAGCGCCGCTGCTTCACTCCAGCCGTACATGCGCTCCGCCCCCGGATTCCAGGCGATGATGCGGCCGTCCATATCCTGTACCGTAATGGCATCGCGGGCATCGCGCACTACCGTGGCGAGTCGAAGCTGGCTGTTGGCTTTCTGCTTCTCCAGTTCCGTGATGTCGACATGCAGCTTTTTCAGTTCGGTGATTTCCACAAAGGTGATCACCGCACCCTCGATCACATTGTTCATCGTGCGGTAGGGCAGAATGCGCATCAAATACGCCTCTCCCGAGTCTGTCCGCACTTCCACCTCTTTGGGAAGGAGGGTGTCCAGCACCGATTCGATGTCCGCGGTCAGGCGATCGTAGCCCGCTAAGTTGGAGACCACATGCGCCACGGGCCGGCCCACGTCGCTCTCGATCAGATTGATGAGTTTGCCGGCGGGGGGGGTGTAACGCATGATGCGCAATTGATGGTCCACGAATACGGTGCCGATGCCGGTGCCCGCGAGCAGGTTGTTGTTGTCATTATTTGCCCGCGACAGTTCTTCAACCTTGGTTTGCAGCTCGGTGTTGACGGTCAGTAATTCCTCGTTGAGCGATTGCAATTCTTCCTTGGAAGTCTCCAGCTCCTCGTTTGAGGACTGCAGTTCCTCGTTGACCGACTGCATTTCCTCATTCGCTGATTGAAGTTCTTCGGTGGAACTCTCCAGCTCTTCGTTGGCGGACTGAAGGTATTCCTCCTGGGACCGAAGCTCGTCTTTGAGCACCGTGATGCGCGCGTCGGCGTCAATGGACGCATCGGAGGTTACCGACGGCGACTCAGTCCCCGCATTTTCCGTCGGCTGCGCTTCCTCAAGGACGACCAGAAACAGGGACTCCTCAAGAGGCACGGCAGGCGCCGTCTCATCGCCGGTCGCCACCGGGTGGATGCTCAGGTTGACAAAGGAAAAACGGCCGTTGGTTTTGAAGCGCACAAGCGGATAGCTTACGCTCTCTTTGGCCGCCGCGGCTTTACGCAGGCCCATGGCCATTTTAGCCCCCAAGCCTTCCCGGGCCATATTCACAATGTTGGGAAGCCCGACCTCGCCTGCGCCCAGTTCCAGATACATCCCTGTTTTGCCATGCATGTACAGGATGTCGCCCTGACGATTGACCAGCGCGGCGGATGGGGTAACCTTCTGCAAAAGCGCATTTTCGGTCAGTACCTTCAGCGGCAATTTTACGGGGATGGCATGTTTTGTCCCTGCAAGCCGGTGCGTGGTATCCTGGTGCGTGGCAGCCATTCGTGCCGTCATGGGAGGGATATACCGGCCAAAAAACGGACGCTGCGCTCCGTAAAGGTTTTCCTTGCGTTGATACAGTTTTGATTTGCGGTCCAATACGGCAAAGAGATCGCCGGACACGCCTACGGTTTCCGAGGTGCCCAAAAAGAGCATGCCGCCCGAATTCAGCGCATAGTGGAAGAGGGGCATGAGATCCTTCTGCAGGTTTGCGTCCAGGTAGATCATAAGATTGCGGCAACTGATAAGATCGATCTTGGAGAAGGGAGGGTCCGAGATCACATTCTGACTGGAAAAGAGAATCATATCACGGATGCTTTTGTGAATGCGGTAGCGGTCGCCGGCAGGAGTAAAGAAGCGCGCCAGGCGTTCGGGCGATACATCGGAAGAGATGCTGCCCGGGTACAGAGCTGCGCGGGCCGTGGCAATGGCATAATCATCGATGTCCGAGGCGAAGATTTGCAAGCTGAAGCGTTGCTTTAGCTTCTCCATGCGCTCCATCAGCAGGATGGCGATGGAATAAGCTTCTTCTCCCGTGCAGCAGCCCGGGCACCAGACCCGGATCACCGCGCCTGCGCTCTTGTCGGCAAAGAGCTTGGGAATGGCCTGTTCTTCGAGCGCCTGAAAGGCTTCGGTATCCCGGAAGAAATGGGTAACGCCGATCAGGAGATCCCGAAAGAGAGCCTCCACCTCGGCGGGCGTCTGCTGCAGATACTTGACGTAGAGCTCAATCGAATCGACCTGATGGACGGCCATGCGCCGCTCGATGCGCCGTTCAATGGTGCTCTTTTTGTACTGGGAAAAATCGTGGCCCGTCTGTGAACGTAACAGGATGAATATTTTCTTCATAGCGTTTTCCAGCAAGGGCGTCTTGATGGCTGCGCGCGGGGCGTAGAGATTTCCAGAGGCATGGGCCACATAGGGCAGAAGCGCTGCGGCCATCTCCCCGGGCGGAAGCTCGAAATCCACCAGACCCGTGGCAAGGACACTGCGCGGCATGCCATCAAACTCCGTAGTGTCGGGGGTCTGCGCGATGACTAAACCGCCCTCGCCCTTGATCGCTCGGATTCCCAACGTGCCGTCGCTGCCGGTGCCCGAGAGCACAATGCCGATGGCCCGCTCCCGCAGGTCCTGGGCAAGGGAGCGGAACAAAAAGTCGATGGGCAGACGCTGACCCCGCGGGGCGGAAGGTTGGAACAATTGCAGGCAGTCGTTCAGAAACGCCATGTCATACCCCGGCGGGATAATGTACACGCAGTTAACCTGTACTTTCATTCCGTCTTTGACCTCGAAAACCTGCATGGGGGTGTACTTCCTGATAAGCTCGGCAAGGATGCTACTGTGGTCCGGCGCCAGGTGCTGCACCAGGATGAACGCCAATCCGGGATCGGTGTCTTTTGGAAAGCCGGAAAAAAACGCATTAAAGGCGGAAAGCCCGCCGGCTGAGGCCCCAATGCCGACAATGGGGCACCTGATGTCTTCTGTAATCTTTTCCTGTGGTTCAACTTTTTCCGAGGAAGCCTCTTTGGCCACAGGTGTCGTCTTCTTTTTTTTTGCCATGGACATTGCCTCTGAAAGGGTTAGGAAGGTAGGGGAGATTTTTGCTGATTATAACGGATTTGGGGGAGACCGCATAACTGAATCCAACACCCTCCTCACCGTCTCCCCCATAACCTTCATGCTCAGCGGCTTCATGATAAACGCCTTGATTCCAACCTCTTTGGCCTTTTCCTTCGACATCCGTTTGCTGAGCCCGGTGAAGATGATAACAGGGATGTCGGGACGGATTGTCATCAGTTCCCGGGCCAGGATGTCTCCCGGCATATTGGGCATGTTGGTGTCGGTCATCACCAGATCGAACTGATTGGGCTGGTCTTTGAACAAAGCCAGGGCCTCGATACCGCTTGTGGTGGCGGTCACATGGTAACCCAGTGCCTCTAACAGTTTTTTACCCACCCTGGCCAGAACCGCTTCATCGTCAACAAAGAGGATCCGTTCATCGCCTTTGGGAAGCGGCGTCTCATCCTTGACCGCCTGCAGCTCTTCCGCCCCTTGGGTCAACGGGAGATACACATGAAAGGTCGAACCCTTTCCCGGTTCACTTTCAACCGTGATAGCGCCGCCATACTGCGTGACAATCCCATGGACCACGGACAGGCCGATGCCCGTTCCCTCACCCTTCTCCTTGGTGGTAAAATAGGAATCAAAGATCTTCTCCCTTATCTCCGGGGTCATGCCGTACCCGGTGTCGCTGACGGTCAATTCCAGATAACAACCCGCCTGGAGGTTCGGTTCAACGTTTTCACCTGCCGCAATCCGAAATCCGAAATCCACATTCCGAAGGCTCACAGCCAGAATGCCCCCGTTTTGCTCCATGGCGTGGCCGGCGTTGGTACACAGATTCATCAGCACCTGGTGCATTTGCGTGGGGTCCGCATCAATGACGCCGATGTCTTTGTCGTAGGTTTCTCGAATCTCAATGGTGGAAGGGAGGGTGGACCTCAGAAACTTGAGTGCTTCCTTGACGATAAATTTGAACTGCATCGGATGTCTTTCCTGCTCCTGACCCCGCCCAACGGCAAGAATCTGTTGTATCAGGAGCTTGGCCCGAGTACCCGATTGAAGCACCTCTTTCAGGTCCGCATAAGCCTCACTCTCCGGGTCCAGTTTCATCTGAGCCAATTGCCCATATCCGATAATGGCCATCAAAATATTGTTGAAATCATGGGCGATGCCCCCGGCCAGTGTACTGATGGCCTCCATCTTCTGGGCCCTTCGGAGTTGGCTCTCCATCTGCTTGTGCTCGGTGATATCACTTGCCGCCGTCCTGATCTGCTTTAAATCGGCCTTGCTTGTGATGATGGTGCATTCTAAACGGGCGTAAAACGCATGACCGTTTTTTTTTACAAGCCGCAGCTCACAAGACTGGGGTGCATCTGTTTTCAGAAGTTTCTGTCGGTGTTTGTAGAAAACGTCCTGGTCGTCCTTCAGAACAAAACAGGTAAAAGGCTGTCCAATCAAAGCGCTCCGCGCTACGCCTAACATGGAAGCGATGGTGAGATTGGCCTCATCGACAAACCCCTTCTGGTTCACCGAAAAATACCCGATCGGGGCGAAGTCATATAGCTCAACATACCTGTCCCGTGACTTTTCAAGTTCATCCCGTGTGGAGCGGAGTTCATCGTTCTGCATTTTCAACTCAGTCTGATAAACCTGAAGTTCGTGGATGAGACTCGCCATCTTTTCAGGGGACATGTCGGAAAAAGCTCCGGTACTGCCTGACGCTATTTCAAGTTCCTTCTCCGCGCGCTGCCTGAGTTCGAAATCACCAGGTGTGTCTTTTATCGTTCCCATCCTTTCCTCTTTTATTTCATATTGAAAAGGCTTACCCCTTCAAGGCTTTTTCAAGGGCAATTGAAGTATCTTTTCCAAAACATCCAGTCCGTGCATCCCCCTATTTCTTAACCTCCAAAACCTTGAGCCGGCACCCCGGGACAAAAAAACCCCGGCGCTTTCACAAGGGCACGGGGTATTATGAGATAGGTTTTAAAGGATCTTCTCTTACCATATGAAAGGCAAGAGAGAGAGAGAGAGAGAGAGAAGCAAGGCTTGTGCCATCGGACTATCGAACATGGCTGTACTCCGGTAAAGCGTTGTTTTGATCGGGATGTGTCCTCAATCGCTCATTCTTTCCGCAAATCCGTTTTCTGTCAACCATAAAGCGATTTGACTGCTGATAATAAGATTACATCTGCTAGTTTTCTATAAATCCAAAATTGTAATATGTTGATGGGGACGCTGGTAAAAAAGTAAGATTTTCAGTCAATCAAGCGGTATCCACCCTCATGTGCAATCCGCTCTCCCCTTTCCACGGAGAACCCCACCGCGGGGGGACTCATTTCCAACCGCCCGGCCAGTTCTCTGAGGGACATGCCCAACTCGCTGACAGCCCAAAAACAGCACAGGCTCCTTGCCTTCACCTTTCTTTGCTGCTTGCCCCTGGACAGTATTTCACGAGGCGTCATTCCATAGATTTCCGCCGCCTTTTCGGCTATTCGATCCAGGTCATAACCCCGGCGCCTTAATTCGTAACGGCGCTCATATCTTTCCGTCGCCTGCGATAGCACTGCGTCTACAAACGTTGAATCACCCAGAATCCGCTCGTCACTCATCACATGGTCATGCCCCTGTCGTCTCAGCGCCTTTACCTCAGACCATCCCCCGGCGCTGCGAACCAGTCCCCCACCTGTCAGTTTATCCATCCGGCCCTGTTCAATGCCTGCACTTACGTAGTCGAGATACGCCTTTATCGCGCTTTTTGCTGTTTTGCCAAAATTGCCGAGGACATAGTCCACATCCTGCCACGGCCTCTTATGCCCGCCCATTACTGAACTGTGCCCGCAATAGGCGTATTTATTCAATCCTTTGAGATTTTCAACGATACCCGCACGGACCGGGTTGAGGTGAATATACCGGACAAGTTCCTTGAGATAGGTGTCTTCTTGGCAGACAATGGATTTGTAACGATTCTGAAAGAGTTGGCCATGGCGCTTATGACGGCGATTAAAACTGACGGCATACCCGGTTAAAAGCCTGCGCATTACCGTGGCAAGGGGAGAAACACCTGTCCGAAATAGAAAATGGGCATGGTTCGGCATAAACACCCATGCGTAACAGGTGGTTTGGGTCTCGGGCAGGAGCTTCGCCAGGCGGTCCAGCATATCCTCTCGATCCCTATCATTTGTAAATATATTTCGACGCTCTATCCCCCGGATCATGATGTGGTGCAAAACACCGGGCGCGTCCAGACGAGCTTGTCTTGGCATGCGCAATGCCTTAACACAAAGCTCAACATTCTGTCAACTTACTTTTTTACCAGCGTCCCCTTTTCCACAGCGTCCCCTTTTCCACACAGGCCAAGAGACCGACTTATCCTGGAATTGATGGCCCGGGGCGGAATGAGAATCGGCGAAGTGCTGAAACTTACTCCCGCTGATGTACAAGACAGATAGCTGACACTCAGAGGCCCAAAAAGCGGTAAAAGGCGGGAGCATGTATTCATCCCGCAGAAAGTGGCCGACAGACTCAAAGCGTACATCAGGGACAAAAACATCCAACCCAATCAAAGAATTTTCCCCATATGTTATGAAACCGCCAGGACAATGGTCAAAAAAGCCGGCAAAAAGGTCGGAATTCGGTTACGGCCTCACGATTTAAGACGGCATGCGGCGACATATGCATCCCGGTCAGGGGTGCCGATAGAGATTGTCTCAAAAGTGATTTTACGCCATGCCAACCTGTCCAGGGTCAACGGAATTGACATAGCAGGCATTTCTTCGTCCCGTAATGAAAGGCTACAAAGGAAAAGATACCCAGGAGATTTTAGACGTAATGTCACAGCGGAGGCCATTAAATTCAGAGGATACAATTGCTGAATAGTCGTGGATTATTCCGTACATCACTGTATCAGATCGATAAAGCACCTGCTGCTCATATTCTCCCGCATTATTTTTCACCTATGTTCCATTTTCCATGTTATGATATGACTTTAGCGGCAAGCGGTATTATCGAAAGCCTGATTATACGGTTATGCAACAAACCACAAACACGGAAGCGAGAATATTATGATAACAGATAGAATCCTGAAACTTTTTCTTTTACTGACCGTTTTTTCCGGGCTGACAATCGGGTGCAGCGGCAGCACAGACAGCACCAATCCCGCACCAGCACCTGGTGGGGAGTTCAATCTCGAAACCGCGATTACGCTTGGAGAACTGAGCCTGGTCGCATATGAACAGCTGAAACAGTGTATAGAAACCGGCAAGGAAGCGATTACCGTGCCGGCGCCCTTTAATCTGGAGGAGGTCATTTATGAAGGGGTGGACAGCGCCATTAACCCCACATGCGCAGATGACACGAATGTGGTCCCCATTGCGTTTATCGCCACCGAAGGTAAGAATATATACCTGGCCTTCAGGGGGACGGCCAATATCGCGGATGCGCTTACCGATATCCTGGATACTCAGGTCTCCTATACCCTGGTTCCCGATGGCGGAAAGGTGTCGCAAGGATTCCTGAACAAATACATGGGGACCGATACCAACCCCATACGGGCCACTGTTTTCAGCAAGCTGGACGAGCTTGTTGGGACCGGCAATTATGACAACCTTTATGTTACCGGGCACAGCATGGGAGGGGCGCTGGCGGTTACCGCCTTCCCCGATCTCTCTCAGAATTTATCCATTGCAAACCTGTTCATATATAATTTCGCGGAACCTGCGGTGGGAGACAGTGATTTCGTAAGCACCTACCAAGGGGAGTACGGTGCGGACCGCGTGAGCTGGCGGGTCGTCAACACGAATGACCTTGTTCCGAAACTGCCACCGCTTGGCCTCGACTGCACGGACCTCATGTACGCGCACGTCAGCGGAGACCACCCGATAACGTTTGGGGTTACGCTGCCGGATCTTCCCGATTTCAATGACTTCAATTGTGAGCCGGTCGCCATAAACGCCGCTATCTTTGCCTACGGTGTTTCAAACCTGGAGGACATCGTGACGGACCACGAAATGTGCACTTATTTTAAGACGCTCTGCACGCAGGGTTCCGACCCTTCCACCTGCGACGTGAGGGCGATCGGGTGCGACAGTGAATGAGTTATGTAAATCCTCTCTTTTCATTGCCGGAATCAGGGGTTGAGAGGCTTTCAAAATTGGTCGGTAATAGGGGCATTATTTGAAGGGGGATGGTTCGGCCAGCCATCCCCCTAATTTTTTAAAATATTTTTGAAAACCCGGCAGAAACATTGGCACAAGATTTGGTTGAAATGAAAAGGGAATTTGTGGATCAGCCAACCTGATGTAACTTGACAAAAGTCCCACATATCAGAAGGCCAAAAAGCGGCGCGATTATCAAGTTGGAGGAAGTGGGTAAGTCTGAGATATTCCTTACATATATCAGGTCGGCATTGTTTGCAATAGATTGAGTATCCCCAAAAAACGGTGCCATCAAAAACCTGTGATACGCCTTACCTACTACCATCACTACGAATTCAGACCAGCGTTTGTGAGCTTTGCATATCTTGTGCTCGCTCATTCCTCATTAAATTCTAAGCAATTTAGCACAGGATGAATTTCGATGCAAACGAAAATCAAAGAATTGCAGAGGGATCTCGATCCTCTCGGAGAAGGATATTTTCAGTAGGTTGAGGGACCAGTTTTAGGCATGATTTTCAAGAGTGTCCCGACAGTTTCTGCTATCAATCACAAGCCGGATACAACCCGGCGAAACCTGTGATTTCATCATTTGGAAGGTTCAAGACTTACCCGCAAAATAGGTACTTTTTGAGCCTTGAGGAGACGCTGGCCTGCCCCTACAGCCCAACCGTTTCCGTAGGGGCAGACCCGTGTGTCCGCCCTTGAGAAGATGATGAAATTTAGCAGGCGATATAAATCCCCCTTGCCTTGTTCTTGATCTTTCCCTGTTGCCTGGCCCGGTAGACGACGTTTCTGATCTGAGTTTCATCCAATCCGGTTTTTTTCCGGATCATGGCCACGGTAACGCCTTTTTTGCTTTCTCTCACAACATTCACCACCGCTTCAAATAGCGTATTGGATTTTTTTGTCTTCAGCAAGGTCTTCTTTGTGGCGGATTTCCTTCCAACTCCTCCGGTCGAGACTTTGGCCTGGGTTCTCTTTGGCGTGGATTTTGATGGTTTTTTTGACGCCGCTACTTTCTTTCCTGTCTTCTTTGCTCTTTTTTGGGGCACCAAGGGGATTTCCATATCAATGCCAAACACATCCGAAAGGTCTGAATCGTCAATGACCCGTGCGGTCTTCTTTCCGGCCTTTTTGAGCAATTCCCGAGTCTTTCCTTCCACCGCCTCTGAAACCAGGTCTTTTATTTTCACCTGTCTGAGTTTGAAAAAGAGTTCCGGGTCCTGGTCGAGCCTGGCGCCGATGCCGTAGAGGGTGGCGGCCACATGTTTGCACATGGTGGCCCAGTCCGGGCAGGAGCAACTGAAATTTATCTCTTTCGGGGAAGGGAAAAGCCCCTTTCCCTGGATGGTGAAGATCTCCCCCAGGCCTTTTGGGAATTTTCCAGCCAGGAGCTCCTGCAATGAATCCAATTTCCCTTGGGAGGCCCGCTTGATCTCCTGCCAGTGTTTTTTGCCCATTGTCTTGATCCGGATCGAGACGGAATAGGGTTTTGATTGGGACCCCTGGACCAACGATACCACCTCGCCCGAGCTGATCTGGAGGTCGAGAACCGCGCCATGGCGAACGTAGCTGCGCCCCCTGCCGATACGATTGTCATAGTCTGCGTACGATTCCAGGTTTTTGTTCCAGGCCTTTCCCCACCAAGTGCGGGCAATGGCTGTGCCGTCAATCACAATGGGCTTGATATGGGGGTTTTTCTTTTTCAGCTGCTTTAGCTTTTTTGCGGCCTTGGCCTTTTTTTCCGCCACTGAGACATAACGGGGATAACGCCAATAGCTCATCATCATCTCCCTGTGAATTCAAAATAAAAATTTACAATGATAATTTGAACATATCCAAGAGGTCATCATTTTTCATCTCGGTGATCCATCCATCGCCGGTGCCGGCAATGACCTCCTCACTCAACCTGGATTTCTCTTCCAGCATGAGGTCAATCCTTTCTTCAACCGTACCTTGGGTCAAAAACTTGTGTACCACCACATTTTTCTTCTGACCAATTCTGAAAGCCCGATCCGTTGCCTGGTTTTCTACAGCGGGGTTCCACCAGCGATCAAAGTGAACCACATGATTTGCCTCGGTCAGATTCAAGCCGATCCCACCTGCCTTGAGGGACAATACCATGAAGGGAACATAGTCCGCACTTTGAAATTCTTCAATAATCTTCTTCCGCTTTCCGACGGCCACACTGCCGTGCAGAATCAACCCTTTTCCATGAAAGACGGTTGAAAGGAGATCATGGAGCGGTTGGGTCATCTCCTTGAACTGCGTAAAGACCAGGACCTTCTCTCTTTTTTCGTATATGGTACCACAGATTTCGCGAAGTCTTTGAAACTTACCGCTCTCATTTTCTTCAAACCCTCCTGTCCCCAGGTATTGGTCCGGATGATTGCAGATCTGCTTGAACTTCATCAGAGAAGAAAGGATCAAGCCTTTTCTTTGTATCCCCTCTGTTTCCTGAAGGGATTTACGAATGTCCCGAACCAGTTTTTCATATAAAAGAACCTGCTTTTTGGCAAGGGTGGCATAGGTCTTCATCTCCACCTTTTCGGGGAGGTCCGATATCACCGATTTGTCGGTCTTAAGCCGCCTCAAAATGTAAGGGCTGATGATGTTGCGCAGTCTGGCATACCCCGAGGGATCCTGCTCCAGGTTTTTTGAAAATTTTTTGAACTCCGCGGCATTTCCCAAAAGCCCGGGATTCAAAAAGTCAAACAGGGACCAGAGGTCCGACAAACGGTTTTCGATGGGGGTGCCGGTCATGATGATCCGGTTCGCTGAAGTGAGCTTTTTGACGGCCCTTGACTGGTTTGTGCCCGGATTCTTGATGGCCTGGGCCTCATCCAGAATAATGTAATTCCAGATATGGCCCTGAAGCCATGGATATCGTTGGATCAAAGCATAGGTGGTAATGACCAGGTCAAATGCATCCAGATCATTTGGGCCTTTGGGTGGAACGTTCTTCTTGAGCCCTGCGCTGGGATGGGCCACAAAAACCCGTGTATCGGGTGAGAACCGGTTGATTTCGTTTTCCCAGTTGGAAATAAGGGAGGCCGGTATGACGAGCAGGCTGGCTTTGTTCGGACCTCCGGATTTCCGGAGATCGGCCTTCATAATGCTCAAGAAACCGAGCACCTGAACAGTCTTACCCAAGCCCATATCATCTGCCAGACAGGCGCCGAATTTGAGAGAATGTAGGAAATTAAGCCAGTTCAATCCCTTTTTTTGATATTTCCTGAGTTTGGCCTTAAATGCTTTATGGGGTTTAACTGAAGGGGTCAGGGATGGGTCAGCCAGTTTCCGAATCACCGATTCCAGCCATTTACCGTTTGTAATGCCATGGTCGATTTCCGGTGAGATTAACCCCAAAAACCGCTCCGGCATCAGCTGTATCCGCATGGCCTCTTGCAGACTCAACCCTTCTTTTTCCATCATATCCCTGGCTTTATCATAAGCATCAAGGGTCTGGATCAGCTTTTCGTGGTCAACGGCCACCCACCTGTTTTTGATGAAGGCAAGCCCCTCCGACTCCGCCAGCAAACGTCTGGCTTCGGCCTCTGAAATTTGGGTGTCCCCTAAAAACAGCTGCGCGTTGAAACTCAATATGGCATCCATCCCGGCCAGGGAAGGTTTTTTGTCCCCCAGACTGAAATTCAATCGAACACCGGACTGCTTTCCTTTCCACCAGTTTGGGATTCGACATAAAATGCCCGATTCTTCGTAAATGGGAATTTCCTTGAGAAAGGTGAATGCTTCTTCCGCGCTCCAGGCCAGGGGATGAAACAGCTCGCCGGTTTCCAGGAGTTCCCCCATGAGTGGGCTTCTTTTTTCGGCGGTATGTACGGTTGTGAGCAGTTCCAGCAGCTTTTCATCATCATTTCCATATTCTTCCAATGCGTGTTTGAGCGGGAGGTGTTTGGATTTCCCGTGCCGGTTCAACCGGGTGGTGTAGGTGGCCATGAAAGCAAAGGGATATTCGTCGCTTTTGTTCTCCACCAAGTGAAAAAACACCCTCCCCACGAGATGAACATCGGGGCTGTAGGTCCTGATGAAATCCGCAACCGACCCTTCGTAGAATTGAATGGATTGGGAAAATGCTTCGTTTAATCGGGTCCACTGAGATTCAAGCAATTCCTCCCTTAGATATTCGGCGCCGGTCATCATGGGAGCACTTGCCAGATGGGTTTCCAACTCTGCTTTTAAAATGGAGATTTTCACGCGATGACGCAGGGCTTCCAGATCAGGGGTCTGGTACAATTTTTTGACAAACAATCCTGAAAATCGCCGCCAATAATCAAGGGAGGAAGGGAGCGGGACCTGTGGATCGGAAAATCCCAGAAAGAGAAGCCATCGGTCGGTTTTATCGGAAAACCACTTATGGATTTCTTTCTCTAACAGCCGGCTGCCTTTGGAAATGACATTTCGCGTATCGATCCATTCCAGATGCAGCGTGCCGTTCGGCAGAACAACCAGGTTCAATTCCCGGGTCGTAATTTTTTCCATGGTAAACACTCATTTCACAGTTGCATACGACTGAATTTCCCGGGAACATACCATTTTCACGGATCAGGTCAATTCAAATTTATAAAAGATATGTGTTGATTATTTAATCCGGAAACGGAAGTTGTTGATGATAAAATAAGGCGTTTAGGGAGATGCTGAATTCCACCTGGCTTCACCCTTTTTTCGTTTGACCGGCAACACCTGCCAGTTCATCCCAGCAAAGATCATAACTGGTACTTCTTCCGCCACCGGGATTGGGGCGCAGGATGCCCTTTCGCACAAGATCTGCCAGCTCTCTTTGGGCGGTGGCCTTGCTGACATGCCCCATTCCGGCATACTTTCGGTTTGTTAATCCCCCTTCAAAGGCTCCGGGGCCGGCTTCAAGCAGTCGGTTAATGACTTTACATTGACGTTCTTTGAGTTCTGTCTGAGCGTGACGCTTCCAGAACCGGGACTTCACCATGACGTTAGACAGAAGATCATCTGCATTCAAAATAGCCGCGGAAAGACATTCCAGAAACCATACCATCCACTCGGTGATGTCGCCATCCCCCCTATTGGTATGTTCAAGAACTGTGTAGTAGGACTCCCTCCGGGTCATGATCTGCGACGAAAGGCTGTAATACCGATCTACAAGCTTTTCATCCTGGGCCAGGGCCATCTCGGTCAAGGTTCTGGCAATCCTTCCATTGCCATCTTCGAAGGGATGAATGGCAACAAACCATAGATGCGCCGTACCGGCCCGAAGGAGGCCGTCCATGGATTTATTTTGTCCCCACCAGCGGAAAAATTGGTCCATCTCACCGCCCAGCCGATCAGCCGGGGGCGCTTCGTAATGAACCTTTTCCCGCCCCATGGGTCCTGACACCACACGCATGGGTCCTTCACGATCCCCACGCCAGGCAGCAACCCGGATTTTATGTAAACCGGAATACCCTGTGGGAAAGAGAGCCGCGTGCCAGCCGAACAATCTCTCCACGGTCAAAGCCTGCTCATGGTTCAAAGTGGCATCCAGCAATGTGTCAATAACACCGTCAGCATGTTCATGGCCTGGCAGGGTTAAACCGGCTGTCGGAAGGCCCAGACGTCGTGCCACTGAAGATCGCACAGTATCCGGGTCCAGGTGTTCACCTTCGATTTCAGAGGTCTTCAGGGTTTCCGCAATCAGCACCTCGGCTCTGGACTGCTGCTGAACTTCAAACCCAATGTCCCTCATTTGAGTCAGCAACGCGCCCTGCCGAAAACGGCAGATCCCCAGTGGTTCGAGAAGGGCGGCATTATCCCACCGAAACCCCGGCCAAGAAGGCCATTGCCAGATATATTGCTTTGGATGAGTCATTTTATGTTTTTTTCGGCTCACAACTTGAGTCGATTATAAGCCATATTCGGCTCATCCTCCCGTTCCCTCGCTGGAGCGTGGGAACGAGGGAGTGTCGTGCGTAAGAACGAGGAGACTCTCCAACGGTCGTGATTTACACCTACCCATGGGATTTCGGGCGTTTACTCCAACCGCAATTGTTTCCGGTCTACCTGGTAGCCATACCCCACCCGACGCAACTCCCGGTTGAAATCCATGCCGTCTTTTGAGAGCTTATTGACCCCATTGATCACATAGAACTGGAGATATTCGGGTTCGTAGGGGGCCTCATGGAGTTTAAGATTCGTATATTTCTTACTCTGAAGCGCCTTTCGCTTATTGAACTTATAATCGTAGACTTCATTGAAAGAGGCTTCCCCTATGGGAGCAAAATTCAAATCATTTCCGTAGAGCCAGGCATAGAAATCCTTGCGGTTGTTCTGTGCCCAGATTTCCTGGGCTACCCGGCTCTTGGTATGGCGAAACGCAATGTAATACTGGACCCCCATCACCTGGTCATTGCCGTCGCCCTTCAGATCGAAGACATCATAGCAGTGGGAAAGGCTTCGGTAATGCTTGATCCCCTCCATACCCTGGCTCGTGGAGGGCAACATCTCTCGGAACTCCGATAAATGCCCCGGATTGAGGCGTGTACAGCCATGGGAGACGGGCCCCCGGCTGGTAATGGACACCCGATTATAGGGCTTGCCGCTACGGCTGTTCGTCGTAACTTTCCGCCAGCTTTCCGGAAGAAGATGGTGTCCGCCGATCCAGCAGCTGATCCCGGGGTTGTGGATGGCATTATAGGCGATACCGCCACCGTACTCATAGGGAAGCATGGGCATCATGCCGTAGTAACCGGCCGATGAAATATAATCCACCATCCCCGTAATGCCTTTCCCGTGCTTACGGGGAATCAGAGGCCAGACGCCGGTGGTGGTGTACATGGGCATGACCTGACCGTCATGGGTGGTTGTTTTGTCATAGGTGCCGGCCGGGTATATGGTAGTGAATTCATAATAGTCCAGCTTGCCGTTTTTGACGGTGTAAATTCCGTCGGTGATGGAATCAAAAAATGCTTCCGCCTTTGGACGAAAAGCCGCCGTATCACCGGATTTGGCAAGGTCCACCAACTCCCCGAAAGCGGCATCCTGGGACTGGGTCAGTTCGTACAGAAAAATGCGGTGAGGGAAAAAGTCGTTGATCAGGTTCAGTTTTCCCTGAAGGCTATCCGGTTTTGGAGAATTCTTGAGCAGTTGGGCAAAGTCATCCTCCATTTTATTGAAGTCCTTTTGAATATGGTACAATCTGCCCGGCACCAGTTTGTCCATATAAGCCAGGTTAAGGTCCCGCCAGGCTTTTGTATCCATTTCCCCCTTTTTTTTAATCAGTTCATGAAGTTTTTCATCCATCACCTTTTGATGATAGGCTTCCCAGGATAAATTGGATGTGAGCTTAATGACCTTTTTGTCGATGACTTCCCGGTAGAGATCATGGCGGGCCACCTGGTCGAGCAGGTAGTTGTCAATGGTTTTGTCGGACAGGATCATTCGAACCCGAACCTGGTTGCCTTTCCCCAAATGAATTTTAATCCGTTCCCGCTCCTGCACCCTCGGTACAAAGCCCGTATAAAAATTGGGATCATAGTTGTTGAAAAACACACCGTAGGGTTCTTCATTGGTCCACCGGTCCTGGGTCAATCCGAAGACCGCACCCGGAAGCATCCATACCACCATTAAAAAAAAGCAAGCCACCCAAACCAATCTCTTAAACATCTCTTATCTCCTTTCCTAAAAGGTAATCGATCCCATTGAACCGGAATTGTTCAATCCGATACCGTTGCCGGATCAGTGTAACACAATAACCCGGGCTTTGAAAACCCCATCCGGATAAGCTTATCCATAAAAATCCTAACCCAAAAGTAAAGGGTCACCGGGGTTTTATCCTTGCCCGTCTCACATTCATATATTATATTCAGGAAATATTATTTTTTGCGGTGCTACTGTATTCAGGTTTTTTCCGCAGTATTACCCTTGGTGAAGAAAAGAATCAACATGAAAGATCAACTCCCATGCCCACACTGCGGGGAACCGGTTTTCCGTTACAGAAACCCCTTTCCCACCGTGGATATCATTATTGAAATGGAGGGTTTCACTCCGGACGGTGCCGCACCTGAAAACGCGACCGAATATCCTTTAACCGGCATTGTTTTGATAAAACGAAAAAACCCACCCCACGGTTGGGCACTTCCCGGCGGATTTGTGGATTACGGGGAAACCCTTGAGTCGGCCGCCATCAGAGAGGCACGTGAAGAGACTTGCCTGGATGTGACCCTTTCGTATCAACTGGGCGCTTATTCCGATCCGTCAAGGGATCCCAGGCACCATTCCATTTCCGTGGTCTTTGTTGCAAAGGCCATCGGAAGACCCATAGCGGCTGACGATGCGGAAGAAGTCGGCATTTTTAACGGCAACGCTTTACCGGAACCGCTGGCCTTCGATCATGAAAAAATCCTGAGAGACTATTTCAAAAAATGTGGCGAAAAAGGCTGAAAGCCATCCTTCTGCCGGTTCTTCTATTTTTATCCCTGGCAGTACTACTGGGAGTCCTTGCCAATTTTCTCATCCATACCGATCCGGTTCAACACTATCTGCTGGAACAACTCTCACGGACCACAGGGTATGAGCTAAGTGCTGAAAAAATAACGCTCAATTTTGAAAGCGGCATCGGCATCCGGGCCCGAAATTTCAGAGTATCCACAACGGGGGGTCATGAAAAAGCAGGCGCCGCCAGGATCAGGATCAATTTTAACCTGGGAGAGTTGCTGAAAGGCCGGATCGTCCCCACGGAGCTGACGATCCTTGACCCTGAAATTCACCTGGCCGCTAAAAAAGATCAGGGGCTTTTCTTAAAGGGAAAGGGTCCGGTTTTAGAAAAATCCTATGCCAGGATATTAGCGGCATTTCCGCTGGTTTCTCTAATAAACGCCCATGTTGTTCTGGAAACAGTCGGCGTAACCATGAAAAACCTGAACATCCAACTGGCCAGAAAATCGAAGGATCCGGTCCTTCTGGAAACGTCTTTTCATGGCACTGCCCTTTGCAACGGAACAACGGCACCCTTTTCCGGTAGTGGGGTGATTCGAGAAAACGCTGAGAAGGGCTTCTGGATTGACGGTCGTTTCCATGTAAAGGAAATACCCATGACCCACCTTCCCCTGCCGGAAGCGCTATCGGTCAAAAAAGGGGTCGCGGGCATAAATGCCGCGGTCAAAATATCCCCGGACGGAATTCTTTCAATTGACGGGAAACTGGTTTTCAAAGATCTGGACTTTCTTCTCATTAATGGCGGGGACAAAAAAGCCTTTTCTTTTGAGCAACTCACCGTCCCCTTCAATGCCTCCTATGTGGACTCGATACTAAGAATCCCTTTTTTTCAAGTTCAGAACACCGCTTTCACACTGAACGGCGCTTCGACCTTTAATTTCACCGACCCGGGAGATCCTCATCTGGATTTGAAAGTGAAGAGTCCATTTATGACACTTTCCACATTCAAACGGATCTTCCCATCATCTTTGCTGCCGGCCTGGGTTGAAACGCGCATTTTTCCGATTTTTTCAAGCGGCGATGTTTGCGTGGACATATTTTCTTTAAATGGTCCATGGCACAGACTGGAAAATCTGGATCTTCGTGAAAACGCTGAACTCCTTCGGTTGCAAATCACCTGCAAAGGGATCACGGCTTTCAAAGATGAACAGGCTTTGAAAGTGGATCGGGTTTCCGGGAACTTTGAAATCAGAAATGGTGAAATTCATGTTTCCGGGGTCAACGGCCATTTCGGAGCATCACACATCGACACCGGCAGCCTGTTTTTGAAAGATTTATATGTCGATGACCCCCATGTCCGAGTGACCGCTTCGGGATCATTCCGGGTGGAAGACCTCATGACACAAACCCACTTGAAACTGATTCCACCAGAAGTCCGAACAACATTCCACCAGCTTGAAGGTGCTTCGGGGAAACTGGATGCAGACGTCAACATCGTATACGAACCCGGATGGCGTTTTCCAAAAATTGAAACCGGTATGATCACGTTTCAGGATTGCGCCATCGATGACCCGGACATCCCTTTTAAGGTTCTGGTCAAAGAAGGTGCCCTTACCATCACCCCTGAAGATGGGAAAAATTTTGTTGCTGAAGGCCAGTGGGGCAAATCAAGGATAAGCGCTTCAGGGAATCTGGGAGACAACTGGCTAACGGGGGAAGCACACCTGGTGGCCATGGCGGACATGGATGAACTGCTCGGCCATTTCTATCCGGATCTGAAGGCATCCACAACATTCAAAAACCGGATTCCCTGTCAGGTGAGCCTCTCCAAAAAGAAAGCCTGGGCCTTCCATGGTGCGCTGGACCTGAAACAGGCGTTTCTGGAAACGGAATCCATGACCATTGCTCCCTTTTCCAGAGAGGGCAGCGTTCTATTTGGCGGCGACATTGTACCGGGGAAACGGTTCACCCTGCGGAATCTGCAATGCAACCTGGGAAAATCGTCTTTTACCCTGAATGGCGCCTACAACCTTCTGAACAGGGACACCTTTAATTTCAAGGTATCCAGCAAGAAACTACGGCTGGAGGATCTGGGGATCCGTTTCAAGAAAGGTAATTTCAGCGGTAAAGGAGACCTCAACTATAAAATTTCGGTAAAAGCGTCTCGCAGAAATCCCTCAAAAACCCGCGTGACCGGACAAATGGAAGGGAAACGACTCTTTTTTACCACAAAAGCTTTCCCCCATCCCATTAAGGACTGTCATTTTAAACTGAAATTTTCCGGAGATGACGTATTAATTGAGTCGCTCGCACTCAAATTGGGAAAAAGCCCCTTTCAGGTGAAAGGTGCGTTTCAAGGATGGGAAGGCATGAGAGGGGATATTTCCGTTCACTCCGATCTCCTGGACCTGAATGATCTGATCCCCCCGGAAATGGCACAAAAATTCAAGAAGGGAAATTTCGAATCGGTCCTCAAAAATATAAAAATGGGCACAAAAAATGGAAGCGACCGGATGAAACCCGGCTGGAAGAAAGGCACCCACCATTTTGTGGAAACATCAGACGTTCATTTGAACATAACTGCCCCGCGGGTCCAATGGGAGGAGGCCAAATTCGGACCCCTAAAAATTGAGTGCGCTTTACGTAAAAAAGACCTTTATATCAGCCGATCCAGCGTACATTTCGACCGTGGTAAACTCCTGTTGCGAGGACATGTGAAACGGGGAAAAAAACCGGAGATGCTTTTTACCAGTTACCTGGAGATGGACCGGCAACCCCTGGAAGATTTACCGACGCCCCTGGCATTCGTCAGGAACCGGCTGGAAGGAAAACTGACCATGGAAGCTCTGCTTTTTGCCAGGGGAAATACAAAACAAGAACTGCTTTCAAGCCTCACGGGAAGTGCAAATGTTCTGCTTGAACAAGGGGTCGTAAGAAAAAGTAATGTATTCATCCAAATCCTGGATAACATGACCCTGACCCGCGTTTTTGAAACAAGGCCTGAAAATCTGTCAGAGGACGGCCTTTATTTTAATCGTATCGAGGGGCACCTGGACATCCATAAGGGAATTGCCAAAGCCGGCAATCTGACCATGGAAAGCCCTGTTTTTAATGCTGTAGCAGAAGGACAGGCTGATCTTCGCACCGGCACCATGGATGCAGAAATCGGCGTTCATCCGCTGACCACGGCGGATCTTCTGGTGAGCAAAATTCCCATACTGGGATACCTGTTAAGTGGAGATGATAACACCGTGGTGGCTGAATATTTTCAGGTGGACGGAAAGATGTCAGATCCCAATGTTCAATACATGGCCTTTAAGAGCATGAGCAACGGCACCTACAGTTTTTTCAAACGATTGTTTCTTTCCCCCCAAAGGCTCTTTCAAAATATCAGTGAAGCCGCCGATGACTTTGAACGTAATGGACTGCCATTACCGGATAAAAATCTTCAGCCGGAATACAACATGACAAATTGACCCCATGAATATTGCCTGGAAGATTGCAAAAATCGTTGAAACCTGATAGAAAAACAGGTTGCAGGGATTGAGGACAAAGAGCCACTTGACAGGCGGCATCGTCGCCGGTTCATTGTGGCCAAACATTCAGAGGACACCTAAATGGCCAAGCTAGAACTTGTTGACATTTTCAAGAAAAGAACCCGGCATCCTTTCAGGCCCAGATCGTCGGACGTAATCGACAGAATGTTTTCCGATTTCATGCCTTTTGGCTCTTATCGAAGCGACTCGCTCATTGCGGGATCATGTCAATATGCAGACAAGCTGCTCTATGTTGTCGCACAGCAGAAACCCAAACCCGAGGATCTCCAAAGCAGTGAGGATCTTGAGAAACTGAATTACGGCATGCTCACCTCCGACGACCACTCGGTCGTCCTTTCCGTTTTGAAAGATGCCTGTGAACAGGATCCGGACAACACCTTTCTTTTCTCCATTATCGATACTTACGGGGCGGATATTTCAATGTATTCGGCCCAGCGGTTCCAGGCTTTTTTTATCGCCCAACTGATCCGGGAATTCCTGGCCATCCCCATCAGAACCATCTCCCTGGTTCTTGGCGAAGGTGGCAGCGGCGGCGCCCTTGCCATTCAAGTCACCGACATCCGGGGGCAAATGGAGGATGCTCTTTATGCCACGGCCCCCCCTGAAAGCATGGCCTCCATTGTGTTCAGAGATCCGGAACGGATTGAAGACGCGCTCGCCATATTGAAACCGGGCGCCAAAGATCTGAAAAACCTGGATGTCATCGACCGCATCGTGCCCTTCTCCGAGGATGTCACAGATACTGCCGCCATGAGCCGGAACATCGACCAATTTCTAACCAAAGCCATAAAGGATCTTTCACGATCCAAAATTGAGAAGCTCATCAAACGACGGGAAATCAGGGCTAAGCAATGTGGTCTGTCAAAGGGAAGTGGAAAATTTTATGATATAAAACGGTATATCGAAACCCCCATCAAGAAAGCTTTTCGAAAGCCTCCTCCGAACATCGAAATTGTCAATCATACAAGCCTGACGGAAGTGGGGGAAGGTTACGGCAACGTTCAGCATGCCCCAACCAACAAGGACCTGATCGAATGCGGCGCGGGTAAACAGGGCGATAAACGGCGAAAAGGCTGCGGCAAACTGATTCCGCTGAAGGCCCTGCTGGATAACTTCAATGTATGTCCGGAATGCGGTTTTTCCTATATCCTCGGCGCCAGCGGCTGGATAGACTGCCTGGCCGATACGGGAAGTTTCCATGAACTTTACCGGAATTTAACCGTTGACCAACTCCTGGAAGAAACGGCCATCACGGATTATTACAGGGAATTTCTGGCCAAGCAGAAAGGGCATTCCCATTTCAACGAATCCCTGGTGGTGGGAAGCGCTCGGATCAACCGGATGCCCACCGTCATGGCGTTAAGCACATTCTACTTCTGCGGCGGATCCATGGGAGTGGTATTCGGCGAAAAATTCAGACGGGGAGCGGATTACGCCATCCAGAAGAATCTGCCGTTTATCAGTTTGTGTTGCTCGGGCGGTGCAAGGCTCTATGAGGGCATATCGGCACTGATGCAGATGACAAAAACCATCGAATCCATTAACCGCTTGAGAAAAAGCGGCCTGCCCTACATATCCATACTGGCGGACCCGGCCACGGGTGGGGCCATTGCCAGCTATGCGGCTTTGGGAGACGTGGTCATCGCCGAACCCGGAGCGTTGGTGATTTTCGCGGGCCCAAGGGTGATGAAATCAAGGGGGTTCGATGTCGACGAAAAGGCTGTGAGATCCCAATCCCTGTACGAAATTTCCGGTGAAATCTACAATGACCTTGATTATTACCACGATATCAGGGGCATCCAGGAAATCTGCGAAAGGAAGGACATGAAGCGGTGCGTCTCCAAATACCTGGAATTCTACTACCAGAGCGAATTCAGAGGTAAAAAGAAAGGGCGCAAAAGTTAGGGCTCCGGGGAAACCTTTCTCCTGCACCCTTTACAGTTTTCCATCAACGGGGTAAATCTCAACCGAGTCGTTTCATATCTTCAACTAGACCGCGGACCGCATCGGCGGAACGATCAAGGGCGGCTTTTTCATCGTCGGTCAGTTCGATTTGGATAATTTCTTCAGCACCCCCTGCCCCCAGCTTCACGGGAACACCGATAAACAGATCGCTGATGCCGTATTCTCCATTCAAGCACGCTGCACAGGGCAGGATTTTTTTCTTATCCTTAAGGATGGCCTCGGCCATCTCCACGGCAGCGGAAGCCGGTGCATAGTAGGCACTCCCGGTTTTGAGCAGCCCCACGATCTCAGCACCGCCATTTCGTGTTCGCTCCACCAGCGCATCAATCCTCTCCGGCGCCATCAACTGGGTGATGGGGATGCCCGCCACCGTTGAAAACCGGGGCAGAGGAACCATGGTATCGCCATGCCCGCCCAGGACAAAGGCATGGGTATTCTCAACGGAAACATTCAACTCCATGGCGATGAAGGCGCGGAAACGTGCGGAATCCAGAACCCCCGCCATACCGAGGACCCTGTTTTTAGGAAACCCGCTGGCATTGTAGGCCACATGGCACATGGCATCCAGTGGATTGCTCACAATGATCAGCACAGCATTGGGAGCGACAGCCGCAACCGCTCGGGTGACCGTATCCATGATGCCCATATTCGTGGACAACAGATCGTCCCGGCTCATGCCCGGCTTTCTCGGAATCCCGGCCGTAATGATGACGATATCGGAATCTTTTGCCGGTGAATAGTCCCCTGTGGCACCAATGATATGGGCGTCATGTTTTTCAATGGGCGCGGCTTCCATCAAATCCAGAGCCTTTCCAGCCGGTACCCCCTCAAGAACATCGATCAGCACCACATCCGCCAATTCTTTTTCGGCAAGACGCATCGCCGCAGTGGCGCCGACGTTTCCCGCTCCAATAACCGTTGCTTTTTTTCTCATTTTGTTGCTCCTTTCTTTATGTTGGTGAATGCTCATTTTACGGTTCGACCGGTATCTAGACGCGTTGGATTATAGGAAACATGGGACAGGGGGTCAAGAAAATGGCGATGAAAAAAACATATCATGCCCGTTGGAGTAACTGTTAGCGATTAAAAGCCCTTGAATTCCCAAGGTCAACCATACTATCATCTCTTCCGGTAAAATACCCGTCCATAATGCGCCGGTTCTCGGGGAAAGGCCACCGACGGGGCATTTAACACATTAGAGTGCGTTATGAAAACAAGCCTGGAAAATCCGCTATCCCTTAAAAACGTCTGCGAAAACCTTTTCAAAAAAAGCCTGATATCCAATAGTCAGAAAGAAATGATCCTTCGTCAAGAAGCTGCATTTCATGGAAATACCGGAAAAACCGCATACCATTCAGGCAGACCCGGAACCGGAGACATGAACCCGGCAGTCATTATTGATCAGATTGCAGCACTTAAAATCGAGCGGTGGGATGATCCCGAAAGAATTCTGGATGAAGACATCATTTGTCAGTGTCTTGCAGAGGAATGGGAAATCCCCTACGAGAAAATAGATCCCCTCAAGCTGGACCTTAAACTGGTTACCGCCACCCTGCCCCACAGCTTTGCCAGAAAGCACCTGGCCCTGCCTGTCCATACAAAAGATGGATACCTGATCGTGGCCATGGCCAACCCCTTCGATGTTGAAATCCTGGACAATATCGCCAGGGTTGTCCACATGAAGGTGAAACCCGTGGTCAGTTCCCGGGCCGATATTATCAGACTTCTCGACGAATTTTACGGTTTCAAGCGATCCATTTCCGCCGCAGAAAATGAGTTTTCAGGCCCCTCTGTTGACCTGGGCAACCTGGAGCAGTACGTGAAGCTGAAATCAGCGGAAGAACTCCCTTCCAACGATCAACACATCGTCAATGCCGTAAACCATATCCTGAGCTATGCCTTCGACCAGCGGGCCAGCGATATCCACATTGAGCCTAAGCGTGAAGAAAGCCTGGTCAGGATACGCGTGGACGGCATCCTGCACCCCATTTACGACTTTCCACAGAAAGTTCACTCCGCCATTGTCAGCCGCATCAAAAGCCTTGGCCGGATGGATATCTCCGAAAAAAGAAAACCCCAGGACGGCCGAATCAAGACAGACAAGGGGGGGGTGGAGACTGAAATAAGGGTTTCCACCGTTCCTGTGGCATTCGGTGAAAAGGTGGTCATGAGAATCATGGATCCGGAAATCCTTTTCCAGGACCTGGAAAAGCTCGGATTTTCACCGGAAGACCTGGTCTCTTACGAGAAGGTTATCCGCATGCCCCACGGCATGGTTGTGGTTTGTGGTCCCACGGGCAGCGGAAAATCAACGACCCTGTACTCAACCCTCCGAGCCCTTTCTTCCCCGGGTATTAACATCACCACAGTGGAAGACCCGGTGGAAATGGTCCATGAGGGGTTTAACCAGATTGGGGTCCAGCCCGCCGCAAACGTAACCTTCGCCTCGATCCTCCGCAACATTTTGCGGCAGGACCCCGATATTATCATGGTCGGCGAAATGAGAGATCTGGAAACAGCGGAAAATGCCGTTCAGGCTGCTCTCACAGGGCACATGGTTCTCTCCACGCTTCACACCAATGATGCCGTTTCCGCTATCATACGGCTCCTTGATCTGGGAATCCCGGCATTTCTGATCCAGGCAACCATGATCGGGGTCCTTGCGCAGCGGCTGGTTCGCAAGATATGCGTTTATTGCCGTGAAAGCTACGAAATGGACTTCAAGGAATTGGAGGCTCACGGGCTGGGCTTTAACCAGAAGGGGTCCATAAAGCTTTTTCAGGGCAAGGGATGCTTGAAGTGCCGGGGAACAGGCTATTCCGGCAGAATCGGCATCTTTGAGTTCGTTCCCATCAATGAACCCCTCAGGAAATTGATCAAAACAGAGACGGATACGGAAACACTGCGTGCCCAGGCCATAAAAGGAGGCATGTACACCCTGAGGCAAAATGCCGTCAAAAAACTCCTGGAAGGCAAAACCACCCTTGAAGAAGTTTTGAGGGTTACCTGGACGCATGCTTGAACTACAAACAGATGACGTTGCATTACGGCACCCATCCACTCCATCAAAAAACAAACATTACTCAATTTTTATTTTTAAAATCCTCTTTACGGAGGCCAAATCGCCTCATCCTGTCATATAACCCTCTTGGGTGAATCCCGGCAATCTGGGCGGCCTGGCCGACCCTCCCATTGGTGTTTTTGAGGACCATCCCGAGATACTGCCTTTCAACCTGATCCAGCACCTCTTTTTGAACCTCAGGGAGCGTTTTGTTGATCCAAGCGTTTGGAGAAAGATTTTCGTATGGAAGAATCTGCTCCGGATTAGACCTCCTCGTGTTGACAGCATTAGGAAGGTCTACCCGTGAGATCTCGTTGGATCTACAAATCAGCATGGCGCGTTCAATGACATTCATGAGTTCCCGCACGTTTCCGGGCCAATCGTAAAGGGATAGGGATTCCAGTGCCGGTTCGGAAATCCGGTTGATTTCTCGACCAATCTTATGTTTGTAATAGTCAACAAAATAGCGTGCCATATCAGGGATGTCTTCCTTGCGATGGCGCAGCGGTGGGATGGTGAGCGTTACCACACTCAAACGATAAAAAAGATCCTTCCTGAAAGTCCCTTGTTCAATTCCTGCTTCCAGATCCTGATTCGTGGAAGCAATGACCCTCACGTCCACCCAGAAAGGGCTCTCCCCGCCAACGGGTTTTACCTCGTAATCCTGAAGCACCCGCAGCAACTTGACTTGTAGATGTAAAGGCATGTCTCCGATTTCGTCCAGGAAAATAGTCCCTTTGTGGGCCAGTTCAAAAGCGCCCCTGCGTGTCCGAATGGCTCCGGTGAAGGCCCCAAGTTCGTGTCCAAACAATTCGCTCTCAAGGAGCTGCTCAGTTAATGCAGCCGTGTTGACCGTAATGAACGGACCCGCGGACCGTAGGCTTTCGGCATGAATTGCCTTTGCCAGATGCTCCTTTCCGACGCCTGTTTCCCCCAGTATCAGGATGGGGGAAGAACTGGGAATCACCTGCTGAACTTCATCAATGAATATTTGCATCCCCTCGTTAGCCGAAAGGAAATCCGTAATCTTGGGTTTTCCCCAACCAGATGGATTGACTCGCTCTTTCTGGATGAATTGCCGTCGAGACTCCAGCGTCGTTTCGATGGCCTCTGTCAGGCTCTTCTTGGAAGTGCCGGCGTAGAGAACCACATCAGCTCCTGCCCCTATTAATTGGGCAGACTCTTCGGAAGAATCTCTGTCATGGAGAATGACGGTTGTGGGATTCTCGGGCAGATCATTGAGAATGGCGATCCCCGTGTCGCTGGGTTCGGGTATAAGAGACTCACTGATAACAATAATATCCCCGCAACTACGGACAACCTTTTGCCATATATCTCGCGTCCGCCCTAAACTCTCGACCCTGACATCGGAGAGAGAAAACTTCCTTTCAAGATGCCTTTGCAAATCTTTTTGTTTAATTGCGAGAATCAGCCGTATCAGCATACGTGCCCCCATAAAAACAGCATATGATTTCTATTTTTCCCGGATCATCTTGGTTCAAAGCTATAATCGGCATTGAATTACCATTTTTGAATGAAGAGAAGGCAAAAACGGCTTCATTTCTAGGTTTTTTGCCATTTGAAAGACCGGCATTGCTTGCCCACGAACCGGAACATAAAGCATAATGCCGAATTTACGGTATCCCAATACAGATGTCAAACAATATCGGTAAATGAATGCTGCTTTATAGATTGTTGATGTTGAAAGCCACCGCTCATGACGACATTGTTCCCATTATTTTAGGCTCTTATGGGTAAATCTACAAACTGGCACAAATATTGCTTTCGGACCTTCTTTCAAAAAACTCTCCCCGACATACAGGGAATGAAAGAAGCTCAATTTGAAAATCAAACCAAAAACATTTTGGGGAGAGACAATTAAAAACCAGCTACCTGAAAAAAGGAAACCAATTATGAACTTAATGGGACAAGCCAGGGATAGTTATGACAGAGGAATTCCAACGATTATGGAGATGGCAATTGAACAAAAGGTGTGGGGAATAGCCTCTTCCATCGATATTTATGACTGCAATCCGATTAAGATTCGCAATGCCGATGGCATTCGACGATTTGTCGTTGAATTATGCGACTTGATTGAAATGAAACGCTTTGGGGAAACCCAGGTGGTTCATTTTGGGGAGGACGAACGCGTTTCGGGGTATTCCATGGTCCAGTTGATCGAAACCTCTTTGATTTCGGCACATTTTGCAAACCTGACCAATGCCACCTATCTGGATGTTTTTAGTTGCAAACCCTACTCGCCTGAAAAGGTAAAGGCTTTTGCCCAGGATTATTTTGGCGGAAGCCGCAGTACCCTTCATGTGGCGCTACGCAGATAAGAGGCGAGAGATTGTTCAAAATCAAAGTCTATGAGAACCTGGATGAGTGCCGGCAACTCTGGCAGAACAACTGGGCCAACGCCTGCCTGTTTGATCTTTGGCCTGTACGGGACTGCTTTCAAAAGCAATACAACAACCGTCCCTATTTCCTGGTGGCCGAGGATCACGGGAAATTGTGTGGTCTGCTTGCATTGAGCTGGATTGAAGAAAAGCAGTGTTTTGGTCACTTTCCCGGAGAAACCTGGCAGGGGAAAACATGGCTGGAACAAAATAGAATTGCCGCCCGCGACATTGACGTTTTCAAAACACTGTTGGCGCATTTACCGGATGAAACCAAAATCCGCTACCTAACCCGTGAGTCCATGCTTCTGGATGAAGAGGCCATGCGCTTGGATGAAATCGGATATATGTTTTTCCCCAGGCAGTACGGCTATTCTTTCAAAAAATACATGCAGCAGTTTTCGGGAAAATCCCGGAAAAAACTGGGCCGTGAATTGGATCATTTAAAGGCTCCCGGTCTTTCTATCAGACATGACCGCCTTTCGGATGTGGACCTTATGTTCAGGATGAACCTGGAAGCCTTTGGGGAATGGTCCTACTTCAACGATTCCCGGTTCATGCACGCCTTTGAAGACCTTTTGGCTTGGCTACACAAAAAAAGGCTGCTTCGCGTTACAACGATTCTGCTCGGCGGCAAGGCGGCCGCCGTTGACGTAGGTGCCCTTTGGGGTTCTTCCTATACCGTTCTTGCCGGGGGGACCCATCCCGAATTCCCGGGCGTTGCCAAACTGATCAATTTCCATCACCTTGAATGGGCCTGTTTCCAACGCCTGGAGGTGGTTGATTTTCTTTGCGGAAATTTCGGTTGGAAAGAGAGGTTCCATCTGACTCCCCGGCCTCTCTATCAGATTCATATCCCTTCGAAAACAGAAACCCCGAAGGATCTTCACGCCGAAAAGAGAATTGCCTGTGCCTGACACTCCAAGAGTGCTTGTTGTCGGCACAACGGCAGATTACATTGATTGGATAAGATGCCAATGTCCTGAACGGGCTCTCTTCCTCACGGATCCCTTGATCAGACATAAGGCACAGGAAACGAATCCCGCATCCCACGAAGAGGTTCTGTGCGATCTTTCCGACTATGATCAGGCAAATGAAACCTTAAAAAATCATCTACGGATCTGGGGCCTTTCCCTTGACGGCATTACCAGTTATGATTGCGAATCCATGGATTTGACAGCTGTCCTTGCGCGTGCGCTTTCTTTATCCTACCCGTCTAAAGAAGCTGTCGGCAACTGCCGGGATAAGTTCCTTTCCAAGACCCTCTGGCACCAATGGGGTGTTAATTGCCCTCGTACCCGGCTGCTCGCTTCCGCAGACGATGCCATAAGCTTTCTCAAGGAGATCGATGGCCCTTGCGTACTTAAACCCATCACCGGCAGTGGCAGTGAACTGGTGTTTTACTGTGAAAGCGATTGTGAATGCAGAAAGGGCTATCAGGAAATTCTCAGTGGATTGATGCATCGCCCCGGCAATCGGCTGTACAAATTTCCCTCCGGGGATGATCCCTCGGTTCTCGCTGAAGAATTTATTGCAGGAGAAGAATTCAGTTGCGATTTTCAAGTGGAAAACGGTCGGGTGGAAATCATCCGGATTTCACGGAAAATCCCAGATCAAAAGAGCCCTTTCGGAACAACCCTTGCGTATGTCCTGCCGACATTACTGCCGACCGGAATTGATCCCTCAGTCTTTCAAAGAACCCTGTATAAAGGTGCCAGGGCTTTGGGGCTGACACGGGCTGTCTGTATGGTGGACTTCTTGATCAGGGACAACGCCATGGTCTTGCTGGAGATGTCACCCAGGCCGGGAGGAGACTGCCTGCCCTTCCTGATGCGCCAAAGATTTGGGCTTGATATCCTGAAGCTGAATCTTGATTTTGCACAGCAGGTCACCATCCAGCATCACCATCCTGACAATCTCGATCCTTTTATCGGATTGCGCCTGCACGCAAAGAAAGGCGGAATTCTGAGGAAAATTGATACCGCACCACTTCGTCAAGACCCTCGAGTTCGGGAGATTCATTTTCCGCGCACTCCGGGACATGTCATCAGAATGCCACCGGCAGATTACGACTCCTGGTTGTTGGGGCATATTATCTTCGAACCCCACAAGAACCCTGACCCGGCAACCCAATGTACGGAATTGCTCAAACAAATTACCGTTGAGGTTGAATAATATTCCATGTCTAATGAAGATTCAGCCATTTTAAAGGATCTGCAATCGACCCTTAAGCAAAAGACCCCTTTGCTGCCGCCAGTGGAACTCCGGTCCTTTGTGGATTACTATCTTAGCCGCCGGGACACGTATCTCCAAGTTCTCAAAAAGAACCCGCCCCCGGTGTATATCCTGGAGACCCATGTCCTGAAAGCAAAGGCGCGGCAGTTTCGAGAGGTTTTCAAAAATGTCCTTCCCGAAGTCTCTTTCTATTATGCCGTCAAGAGCAATAACCACCCGGAAGTTGCCAAAACCCTTCTTCAATCGGGTTTCGGGCTGGATGTCTCCAGCGGCCTTGAACTGCAAATGGCCTTAGACCTCGGGGCCCATGACATTGTTTTCAGCGGACCGGGCAAAACGGATCAGGAATTGGGTCTGGCAACCCTGCATGCTGAAACCGTCATCGTTCTCATAGACAGCTTCGGCGAACTTCATCGACTCGAAAACATTGCAGCATCCCAGAACAAAAAGGTTCGTGCAGGTGTTCGCCTGACAACCAATACCAACGGCCTTTGGCGCAAATTTGGGATTTCGCCGCATGCTCTCCCGGCCTTTTGGAAAGACGCCGGGCAATGCTCTCACGTTATGCTGCAAGGGCTCCAATTCCATACGAGTTGGAATCTTTCACCTGATGCGCAAATCGATTTCATAAAAGTCCTTGGAAAATTGCTGGCAGAAATGTCCGGTCCGTTCAGAAAAGAGATTGTGTTTATTGACATTGGCGGGGGTTATTGGCCTCCCCAAGGCGAGTGGTTACAGGCAGCAGCAACGCCGGCAGGCAGAATTCAAAGTGCTTTGGGAAAAGGGGCTGATCCCGCTTCAAATCATTACCGCCTGCCGGCAACACCCATTGAGTCCTTTGCTGAACAACTCGGTTTAGAGATTCAAAAACATCTCTTCAAAAATGTGTCTTGCCGAATCTGTCTGGAACCGGGCCGTTGGATCGTTAACGATGCGATGCACCTGTTCATATCCGTGGTGGACAAAAAGGCGTCGAATTTGGTCATTGCCGATGCGGGCACGAATGCCATCGGCTGGGAGCGCTTTGAAACCGATTATGTCCCGATCCTGAACCTCACGCGACCTTCCCTGAACGAGCGGGCCTGCGATATTTTGGGGTCCCTGTGTACGCCGCACGATGTATGGGGCTATTCCTACTGGGGGAATGACATCCAGACCGGAGACCTTCTTATGGTTCCCACACAAGGTGCTTATACGTACAGCCTCCGTCAAAACTTTATCAAACCTGTGCCACCTGTGATTATTGTTTGAAAAGAACTTGCTTTTCATGGAATGGCGATAGGCCCTTATTACCAGATTTTCTGTCATGAAAAACAAGAAATCCGTGAACTTCGATCGAGGTTTTGGGGAAAGAGGTTTGAGACACTCCTCCTAACAAAGTGTTTACGATACCCTAACAGAATGCTAACATTTCAGTATTAAGGTATGTCTTTACATAATTTCATATGCGAGATAGATGATGCCTAAAGAACGAATCCTTGTAGTAGATGATGAAGAAGACATACTGGAATTGGTGAGATTTAACCTTTCAAAAGAAGGGTATCAGGTTACTTGCGCCATAACCGGGGAAAGCGCCGTGGAAATTGCGCGGGCCGAGCACCCCGATCTGATTGTGCTGGACCTGATGCTTCCCGGGATGGATGGCCTTGAGGTATCAAAATTCCTCAAGAACAATCCGGAAACCCAGGATATCCCCGTTGTGATGTTGACCGCCAAAGGTGAAGAGTCAGACGTTGTGACAGGCCTGGAGTTGGGCGCGGATGATTATGTCACAAAACCTTTCAGTCCGAAAATCCTGTTGGCCAGGATCAAGGCGGTCCTTCGAAGAAAGACGGCAGATCCGCCGGACGGGTCTGAAGTGGTAAAGATCCACAACCTGCTCATCCATCCGGGCCGCCGCGAGGTCCGGGTGGACGGTAACCCGGTAGAGTTGACGTTTACCGAATTTGGTATTCTAAGTTATCTGATGCGAAGACCCGGTTGGGTCTTCACCCGTTCCCAGATTGTCGATGCGGTTCGAGGGAGTGACTATTTCGTAACGGACCGTTCCGTTGACGTACAAATTGTGGGTCTCAGGAAGAAGTTAGGGTCTGCCGGCAAATTTGTTGAAACGGTGCGAGGCGTCGGGTATCGATTTAAGGAGAAATAGTCCATGGCGGTTAAAAAGAAGTTATTCTGGCAACTTTTTCCTTCCTATCTGCTGATAACCATCATCTCGCTTGTTGCCGTGACCTGGTACGCCTCAAGCGCCATAAGAAACTTTTATATTAACCAGACCGTTTCCAACCTTGAAGCCCGCGCCCGTCTTTTTGAAGAACGGATTGCAGAACACATGGATCCTTTGGATGTGAGGGCCATTGATCTCCTGGCAAAAAAGGCAGGGAAGCGTTCATCAACCCGCTTTACCGTCATACTCCCTTCAGGTCTTGTGGCCGGGGATTCCCATGAAGACCCTGCCGCCATGGACAACCATGCGGATCGTCACGAGTTCCTTGAAGCCCTGAAAAAAAACCGCGGCGCATCCCTGAGACATAGCATTACCCTTAAAAAAGACTTCGTGTATGTGGCCGTTCCCATGAAAAACGGGTCCCAAAATATCGCCGTGATCAGGGCCTCAATCCCCATAAGCGCCGTTGACAATGCTCTGAAATCCATCCAATTCAAAGTCTTGCTGGCAGGTTTTTTAATGGCGCTTTTTTCCGCCATTCTCAGCCTTGTGGTATCGCGCCGCATTACTCGCCCCATCGGACAGATCCGGCAGTGGGCTGAATCTATTGCAGAGGGGGCCGGATCTATGAAAAAGTGGCAGCCCAAACCGTCTGTCCATTCCTCCGAAGAAATTGAAGGCCTTTCCGAATCATTGAGTCGGATGGCGGAAGAACTTCGCACCCGGATGGAGCAGATGAGCCGTCAGCAGAATGAAATGAAAGCGGTGTTTTCCAGCATGACCGAAGGGGTGATCGCCTTCGACATGGAGGAACATGTTCTCGGCATGAACCAGGCAGCGGCGGGAATCTTGAAATGTGATCCGAAAAGCGCCAGGGGCCGAGACATACAGGAAGTGGTCCGGAATACCGCATTACACAGTTTCATCAGAGAGACCCTGCAGGCCCGGGACTCCATCGAAAAGGATATCCCAACCACCTCGGATGGGGAGGGACTCCTAAACGGCCACGGCACCATACTTCGGGATGAAGTTGGAAAGCAGATCGGCGCCCTGATTGTCTTAAATGATGTCACACGTCTTCGCAAACTGGAAAACATTCGTCGTGACTTTGTCTCCAACGTTTCCCATGAAATAAAAACCCCCATTACCGCCATCAAGGGCTTTGTTGAAACGCTCCGTGACGGGGCGGTCAAAAACCCTGAAGATGCGACACGTTTTTTGGGCATCATCGAAAAGCATGTGGATCGCCTTGCAGCGATTATCGAAGACCTTCTCAACCTTTCCAAAATCGAGCAGGAGTCGGAAAAGAAGGGGATTTCGCTTGTTGAAAGCCGCATGTGTGACATCCTGCAAAATGCACTACAGATTTGTCATGTGGCCGTTGCCAACAAAAGAATAGAGATCGACACGTCCTGTGCCGATTCCATTGAAGCAAGTGTTGACCCGACATTGCTGGAACAGGCCATCGTGAACCTTCTGGATAATGCCGTTAAATATAGTGATGATGGGGGAACCATCCGGTTACGGATCACAAGAGAGAAGGATTTCATCGTCATTGCCGTTCAGGACCATGGCGTCGGCATCAGCCGGAAACACCTTCCCCGTCTTTTCGAACGTTTTTACCGCGTGGATAAGGCAAGAAGTCGGCAACTGGGGGGAACCGGCCTGGGACTGGCTATCGTTAAACATATTGTTCAGGCCCATGGCGGTGATATCACCGTTGACAGCACCCTTGGAAAGGGGAGCATTTTTTCAATACGGCTCCCGGGGAAACAGGATTTGATGATATGATCTTTGTGGGAATTGGTCGGTGGGATGTGAAACCATATCAGCATGGCACCATTGCTTTTTTGTGTTTGTGCCTGAAGATCTCGCCTTCGATCATGTAAATTACTTCCTCAGCAATATTGGTGGCATGATCCGCAATCCGTTCCAGGTGGCGACCGATCAACATCAGGTTGAGGAGATAGGCCACCCGATCCGGCTGCTTTTTGATCGCTTCCTTGACTGCATCATAGATCATGCGATTCATAGCATCCACCTCATCGTCGTCAAGGCACACTTTATAGGCCATGTCCACATCCTGGTTGACCAGGGCATCAAGGCTGTTTTTGAGCATGGCTTCCGCTTTTTCCGCCATGGCCGTAAAGTCGAATGGAAATGAAAGGGGCATGCGCTTTGATATGTTCTCCACACGCTCAGCGATATTGACCGCCTCATCACCCACGCGCTCCAGGTCGTTGTTGATCTTGATGACGATATTAATAAACCTCAAATCCACGGCAACCGGTTGGTGAAGTGCAATAATTTTCAGGCATTCTTCTTCCACCTCCACTTCAGCTTGATCAATATCCCTGTCGGACTCGATAATCCGCCGCGCAAGCTCACCGTCCTTTGTCTCAAGCGCCCTGATGGTCATGCGCACGCGCTCCTCCGCCATGGTGCCGAGGGAAAGTATCCGCTTTTTCAAATGCGACAGTTCTTTCTGCAAATGCCTTTTCATCAAAATCTCCTAACGGTTTATTCCAGACTTAGCCAAATCGGCCGGTGATATAATCGGAAGTCTGCTGCAATTTCGGCCGGGTAAAAAGGGTCTCGGTCAGATCCGTCTCAATCAGCTTGCCCAGATAAAAAAAAGCGGTCACATCCGATACCCTAGCGGCCTGCTGCATGTTGTGGGTCACAATGATAATGGTGTAGTTTTCTTTCAGTTCGTGTATCAGTTCTTCGATCTTCTGGGTGGCGATGGGATCCAGGGCGGAAGCCGGCTCATCCATGAGCAGGACCTCCGGTTCCACCGCCAGCGCACGGGCGATGCAAAGCCGCTGCTGCTGCCCTCCCGACAGGCCCAGGGCTGAATCGTCAAGCCGATCTTTGACCTCTTCCCACAGAGCCGCCTGCTTCAAGCTCATCTCCACCCTTTCCCGAAGAATCCCCCTGTCTTTCATGCCGTTAACCCGCAGGCCGTAGGCCACATTTTCAAAAATCGTCTTGGGAAAGGGATTCGGTTTTTGAAAGACCATGCCCACATGGCGACGCAGTGTCACCACGTCCACGCTCGGATCATAAATATCCTGTCCATCGAGCATCACCTTACCGTCCGGCCTGCTGTGGGGAATCAGATCGTTCATTCGGTTGAGACACCGAAGCAAGGTACTTTTTCCACAGCCGGAGGGGCCGATGAGAGCCGTCACCTGGTTTTCGTGAAAGTCCAGTGAAATGCCGAAAAGCGCCTGCGCATCATTGTAATAAAAATCAAGATTCCGGGCCGACATCTTGGGTGAATTTTTCATAAAAGTCCTAAATTCCAATCCATCATCGCTTTTTTCTGAGCCTTGATCGGTAAATGATGGCAATAAGGTTCAAGCCAAGCACGAGAACAATCAGCACCAATGCCGTTCCGTACTGAAGCGGCCGCGTGGCTTCGATTTCCGTGCCCGCCGTCGCAAGAACGTAAATATGATACGGCAGCGCCATAATTTCATCAAATATGGATGTGGGCAGCGACGGCGTAAAAAAAACCGCCGCCGTAAACATAATCGGTGCGGTTTCTCCGGCCGCCCTGCTGACCCCCAGGATGGTGCCGGTGAGAATCCCCGGTAACGCCGCCGGCAGGACCACCCGTTGAATGGTCTGCCATTTGGTGGCGCCAAGACCCAGAGAAGCCTCCCGGTAGGTATCCGGAACGGCCCTGAGTGCTTCCTCGGTGGAACCGATAATGACCGGCAGGGTCATCGCCCCCAGGGTCAAGGACCCGGCAAGGATACTCACCCCCATTTCCAAATATACCACAAAGAAGGCCAGACCGAACAGTCCGAAAATCACGGAAGGGACCCCTGCGAGGTTATTGATCCCAAGACGGATAATCCGCACAATCCGGCCGGGATGGGCATATTCATTGAGGTATATGGCGGATGCCACACCGATGGGCAGGGCCACGGCAATGGCGCCGATACTGAGGCAGAGGGTCCCGACGATACAGGGAAGGATTCCCCCTTTGGTCATGGAATCCATGGGCGGCTGACTGAGAAACGTCCAGTTGATGGCGCGCCATCCCTTGGATACGAGGAAATAGACCACCACCAGAAGGGCTGCACCATTAATGGCCGCTGAAATCTTAAAAAGGCTGAACATCCCCGCCTGGACGAATCGCCTGCGGAATTGCACGCCCTCTTTATGATTGATTCCGTTCATTATTTTTCCGTTCTCACTATAGTGTCGCCGCCCCCACCTGCCGATATCGGTGTGAAATCTGTTCCGCGATCACGTTAAATGCCAACGTGAATAAAAACAGAATAATGGCCGTTGCAAAAAGGGCGTAGTAGTGTTCACCCTGAAAAGGCGCCTCAGCCATTTCAGCAGCAATGCTCGCCGGCATGGGCCTTACGGGGTCAAAGAGCGATGTGGGGATCATGGCAGCCCCGCCGGCCACCATCAACACCACCATGGTTTCGCCCATGGCCCTTGACATCCCCAGAATAACGGCAGTGGATATTCCGGAAATGGAAGCCGGAAAAATAACCCTTGCAATGGTCTCCCAGTGGGTGGCGCCCAGCGCCAGAGACGCTTCCTTGAGTTCTACCGGGACACTGAAAATGGCATCCTCCGAAAGGCTGCAGATGGTGGGAATGGACATGAACGCCAGCATCAGGGATGCATTGAAAAGATTGAGCCCCGTGGGAATATCCAAAATCTCCTGAAGAACCGGGGCCACGATCACCATCCCGAAAAAGCCGATCACCACCGACGGCAGGGCCGCCAGCAGTTCCACAAGCGGCTTGACCCACTCTCGAACCCTGGCCGATGCCCCCTCCGCCAGGAAGAGGGCCGTCAATACCCCCAGCGGGATCGAAATGACAGATGACACCACCGTCACCGCAATGGACGCCAGAATCAGGGGGAAAATGCCGAATGCGGCCGGATCATCCGTGGGGTACCAGTATTTTCCAAAGACGAAGTCCGTAACGGAAACGTCTTTAAAAATAGGGATACCCTCCACAAACAGGAAAAGGGCGATCAGAAAAAGAGTGGTTATGGAAGCCAGGGCCACTCCGAAAAAAACCAGCCGGATGGACTTCTCCCTATTTTGACGCCCTTTTCCCGTTTGTTTGCTTTTAAACATAAAACAACAATCCCTCAATTAATACAGCGGCACATAGCCCGCTTCGGCAACGTATTTCTGACCTTTTTCGGGGTTCAAGACAAAGTTGATGAAATTGAGCACATCCCCTTTGGGCCATCCCGGCGTAAACATGTACAGCGGACGGCTGATGGGATACGTTCCGTCCAAGGTTGAGTCGGCCGACCCGACGATCCGGTTGACCATGAGGGCTTTTACGTCTTTGCTCATATACCCGAGACCGATATAGCCGATGGCGTTTTTGTTCTTTGCCACAGCCTGGGAAACGGCGCCATTGGATGCCTGCAAAAGGGCTCCCGGAAATACCCGCTCCTTTTTCATGACTTCTTTGGCCCAAACTTCGTAGGTTCCGGAAGAGGTGTCCCTGGAAATCACCACAACCGGCCGGTCGGGGCCGCCGATTTCTTTCCAGTTCTTGACCTTACCCATGTAGATGTCTTTCAACTGCGCCATGGTGATGTTGACGATGGCGTTTGTGGGATGGAGTACCGGCACGATGCAGTCATAAGCAACGGCAAAGGGCACCGGATAAATCCCTTTCTTCACGGCCAGGCTGACTTCCTTGCTTTTAATGAACCGGGAACTGTCGGCAATATCCGTTGAGCCGTCGATGAGCGCCTTCATGCCGTTTCCGGAACCGCCGCCGGAGATGGATATTTTAATGTCGGGGTTCTGTTTCATATAGGCTTCAGAGACTTTCTGGGCGATAGGCAGCACGGTGGTGGAACCCTTAATCACAATGTTTCCGGCCAAGGCCGAATTTGCCGCAAAAAGAGCCGCTACGAGAAATACCAGAACTGCAATACCTTTAATTTTCATTTTTTCCTCCATAAGTTTATCAATTTTCAAATTTAGCTGTTGTTGAGCTCATCAAATGAATTTTTATTTGTCTCAAAGTAGTTTCTAATTGTTAGATTTCTGTTAGAGCCACGTTAATATTTGGTTAACTGCTTCAATCAGCATCCCTTCTTTCCACTTTTTGCGACATCCACCCGAACAATCGTCACTCCGAATGGACACCGAAAAGGGGTTATTAGAACTTGAAGTTGAAATCAACCTGCAGCAGGTCCTCTGGTTCATCCGTTTTTCCCGGATCATAATCGATTTTCCGGGTATTGTAGTAATCGATGGAAAAGACCACGTGCTTGGCCAATCCAAAATTAAGTCTCACCTCATGACCTTTTGCATTGGTTTTTCCACCATAGAAATCGCTGTCGGGCAGAACATCCAACACCGCGTCTTTCTCGAGGTACCGGTAGCTGTATCTCAGCTCCCAGTCTGCAAATTCCTTGACCTTTTGCCCGAACCGGAAGCCGCCCAGCCAACCCGTCTTATCACTGTCAGCATCGGAACTTACGAATTGCCCGAAAAAGGCCAGGTGTTGGATGTAGGCATCAAACTTGAACCCGTATTCCGCATCCAAGGCAATGGATGAATAATTGTAGATGTATTCACCATCAGCATTACGGGTATTGGAATCTGAACTCCATTCGAGAATGTTTCCTTTGATTTTCGAGTTGTTATACCAGGAAATACCACCCTTAGCCCACATGCTGCCGATATTGGCGCCAACACCACCCTGGAGCACAAACATCCATGGATCATCATAATCGTTGCTTTTGAACTCCTGGAGCACAAAGAGGGCCGGGGTAACAAAGAAATAGGCATCTTTGTTCCACCAGTATTTGACAGGAACCGCCACACCCTGGGGTGTGATATCCGTATCCCACATGAGGTCCTGTACTCTGTAAATAGGGTTCTTCATCTGGCCGGCAATGGCGGTAAGCCATTTCACCGGTTTGTACTGGGCGTAGGCATAGTTGATTTTTACCCCAAATTTCTGGAATGAATTGGTAAAAGTTTGATTGGTGGATCGGGGATCTCCATCACCTGATGAAAGACCAAAACCCACTTGCCATTTTTTGTCTTTGGTCACGTCGGCAATAGCCCCCAAACGCCAACGGTAACGGCCTCGGCCTCGGTCTGCATCCCCTTGGTCATGGCTCAAGTATATGTTCTGATACTGGTACCGCAACCTGAAATCCCCTTTAAAATGGATGCGGTTCACCCACTTGGGGACACTGGCAAATTTGCCGCTTGCAGCTTCCTTCTTGACGGTTTTTTCGGCGGTCTCCTTGGCCACTTTTTCAGCGGTTTCCTTAACTGTAATTTCCTGCCGCTCTCCTTCTTTCTGCATATCCTTAAGGAGCAGTTGCGCTTCATCCCGGCTGAGTATCCCCTTTTCAACAAGCTTATTGATCAGAACATCGACCTCAGCAGCATGCGATGGCACAACATTGACGCTCATAAACAGCGCGGCCATCAAACATAAAAAAAATGTGATCTTTTTCATTTCGAGTCTTTTCCTTTCAAACAATATTTTTAAAATGATGATTACTCCCTCCTCCTAAATCCTTATGACGTCTCACCTCCTCTCCCAGAGCATTTGTAAGCTGTAAACGGGGCGATTATGAAGCAGGTGCGTTAGCAATGGATTAGAAGAGAGTTAGTTTTTTGTGAGTTTTGAAATGCAGATAAAAACGTTATTAAAATTAGTTATTTATTGGGTGGATCAAAAGAAACCGTTGGATTTTTTGTTTGATGGATGGGTCAAATAGGGTTGGGTGGCGCAGAAGTGAAATCCCTCACCCGCGCCACCCAAAGAGAGTAATAAAGAAGCTTTCTAAAAATTGCCCTGCTTTTGTTAGATTTTGCATGACTGATTTGGTTGGTACGGCAGGGAAAACCAAAAGGCTGGATGATAGCAACTGTAATCATACAAGACAGCGGCATTTACAGATTATGTTAGAATTGTTGACTTGGTGGCTTCCTTATTTCACGCCTTGAATTGTCTACCGGTGCACCACCAGATGTTGTGGTGGCAGTCAGAAGGCTTTGGGTCCATATACTGTCAGATATCAAGAATTTTGATTTAGACAAATAATTTAGAATTCCATGTAGTTGAACTCAAGTTCACCTGAGCTCAGATCCTGGTGGTGTGGTGCCGTTTGTTTCTGTGATCAGCAAGAAATATTTAAGAGGAGACACATGGTGATAATCGGACAGAAAGTATCGAAATAGCCATATCAATAGTTGTGACGACAGAGGGTTTTATTCAACGGAAGCAACAACACGACTTATTCCTGGTAACCCTTCTGACATTTTTACATGGATATTCTTTTTCCAACTTTCATCCTCAAATGGATAGTCATCCCTGTAATGGGAACCCCTGCTTTCGGTCCTTTCCAGTGCTGAAACGGTAATGGCATAAGCGCTAATAGCCGCATGGGTACATTCAATGATCTTTGACAACTCCCAGGGGTTCGAAACGCGCTGTTCTCCAGCCTCTTTCAGGATGTCCTCGATGGTCGCTAAAGCTTCTTTTAGGGAGGTGCCGTTACGGAGGATTCCCGTTTTTTTCCACACAAGCTTGCCTATCTGTTTCATCAGGTGTGGTCCCGCGGAGGCATTTGCATTCCTATCGAACCTGGCGTGAAACGATCTTTCAGCGTGCCCATTGACCATGGTCTTTATATCTGGCGGAGTCTTGTATGATACCAGACCCTCTACAGCCGATCCCCCTGCGACGGCTCCGAAGACCAGAGCTTCCGACAGGGCGTTACCCCCCATCCTGTTTGCCCCATAA
>FLOH01001218.1_pt1 | contig 41361 bp, 33 predicted proteins | sample 756751 | NCBI WGS metagenome assembly FLOH01 (sample SAMEA4026879, study PRJEB14308) | marine metagenome | biome: coastal water; material: water | depth 74 m
CAACTACTTTCTTGTTCTGTGGACTGGCAGCTGGCTTTCCGAATTTTCGTAGAGCCTTGAAATAAGCTGATGCCCAAAATTTAGACACGCCATCTTCCTTACATATATCTTTAAATATCTGATCTGCGGCCTTTCTATGAGTTCTGGATTTGAGCTCATCATTTCTCATTAGCTGATAGAGAGCATCGTGGACCAATGACGCACGCATATTCTTATCTGTATCCTTAACGGGGCCAGAAGGGCCATCCCAAGTATAATCACTTTTAACCGTTAAATTTCCATCAGTATCCAAATCAATAAATTTTGTTTCAATAGGTGATTTCGGCTTAATTGAAATACTGATCTGGTACTCCTCATCCAACTGATACTTATAGTCACATCTATAACGTATATAACCTTTTGTTGTCATGATTATCTCCTTTTCCAAAGCTGTTTAACACCAGTTGCCATAGTTGACTGATTATTCCCAACTCATGCAACCATTTCCATTTTGTGCGGAAAAACCCCGCCTTCATTTTAGTGCATTCTTTCAAACGAATGATAAAACGGTTTGCGGTTCATCTGCCACCGCGCAACTTATGCAGTATATCCCTGAACATGCGATCCGTCAAGGCATACCGACGATTATGAATCATACAAGAACGCACATACTCAATAGTTCCGCGCTGAGCAATTATTTCAGTCCCTTGTGGACATGTAACCCGCTGGGGCCTGGCCGGTTGTTTGAGGTAGTGTGTCGGTGCGCATTGCGTATGAAGGTTCAACATCATTGGCATCAGGGCCGCGGGGAATTGCTTATGCCCACTCATCCTGACTTACGACCGGACAGCTTTCCCGGGGCGATTCACCTGGAAACCGTCTTGTGACAGCATGCATGAACAAATCATTTGCACCTGAGTCAGTATCCCCCCATACTTAATGCACTTGAAGCGCCAGCGTGTCATAATGGCATACACGGGGGACTTCGCGATCAGTATCATAATCGGAGCTTCCGCCGGATACTTCGGATGTATTGAATGACTTGTGTTCCGTGACGGGCATTGAAATACTATATCGGTAGGCCGTAACACGCTGACTCAATCTCTCAAGACCAACTATACATATCAGACAGGTGACCCCAGACATGCCACTGCTTCGAACTACATCACAACACCGGATTTGGATTGTTTCGCTCTTCTGCTACATGCTTTTGTTCTGTTCAATAAGTGCCGGAGAGACCGGGCGTGAACTGCTCTGGCCGGAGGGAGCGCCGGACGCGAAGGGGACAAGTGACGATGACATGCCAATCCTGACCATTTACCGTCCTGCGGCCAACGCGGCAACCGGTGCCGCCATCATCGTCTGTCCCGGTGGAGGATATGCCCATCTGGCGGTCGTACATGAGGGAGAGGATATCGCGATTTGGCTCAATTCCATCGGGATCACCGCCGCTGTCCTTGAATATCGCCACAGTACGCGCGGATATGGTCATCCCGCACCACTTCATGATGCTCAGCGTGCGATACGCAGCATTCGCTCACGGGCTGGGGAATTGAATATTAATCCCGAACGCGTAGGCATTCTCGGATTCTCGGCGGGTGGTCATCTCGCGTCGACAGCCGCAACACATTTCGACTATGGTGATCCGGGAGCATCGGACCCGGTCGAACGTATAAGCTGCCGTCCGGACTTCGCGGTACTGTGCTATGCGGTGATCGCCTTTGATGAGCCATATACGCACAAAGGATCGCAAAGAAACCTGATCGGTGAGGATGCCCCCGCGGAGCTGATTCGAAGCCTGTCGAACGAGAAGCAGGTCACTGCGGAGACTCCTCCGACATTTCTTTTTCACACTGACGGCGACACGGGCGTTCCCGCGGAGAACAGCGTGTACTTCTACCTCGCACTCAGAGCAGCGGGAGTGCCGGCTGAAATGCATATATATCGTTCAGGCAGACATGGTGTCGGGCTGGGGCGCGAAATATCGGGTACCTCCGACTGGTCTCACGCCTGCGAGCGCTGGATGAGGGGCCTGGGATTACTCAGCCGGGAGGAATGACCGTTGATCATAGTGCATTCATGCCACATAATCCTCGTTCCAGTGTCTCAAATTGAACGTGGATTACCGACTAATATTCCAGCACGATTATTGAATCAATTTCATCGGGCGGTTCAGCGAGAATCGATCCTTCAGATGTCGGCCCGACATTCAGGAGATAGTTTCCGCCCTTACTGACAATATCAACCAGGTTATGAACGACCGTCCCGGTATCCTTCCAATTGGAATCGTTCTTGTTGTATCCCCAGTGATCAGTCAATGTCATACAGACTTCAAAGGCGGTAGTCTGTTCTCCACCCGGAATCTTGTCGATACTCGCATATTACCTTATTGAACGGTCAAAAAAAACAGCCCATGTAATATAATCAATCATGGGCTTGTTACGAGCTTGATTACACACGTTGATTCAGAGCCTGAATCACGGACCATTCCTTACAAACGACATCGTGCCGACAGGAACCGTTATTCCATCGGTTACAAATGCATAATCGTCAATTTTTCTTATCTTTACGGGATCAGGAGTAGGATAGTTTGGTGCCGTGTACTTTTCTCCGCTGTCCGTCCCGGCATCATTCAGGTACAGATCGACCATGGTGTTCCCGATCCAGTCATCACTGTCGAAAAGATTGAGACCGGTGACACCGACAAACCAATCAGGGCTCGGCGCCATCATCGAGGCAAGAGTAACATAGTGGAAATCCCGATGAGTCGTGAATGTAATCGTCACGGATCCGGGGGACACCGCTATTCCTCCACCGAAAAGGACAACATTGGCATCGCCTGAACCGATCACCGCGAGAATCTCTTCCTCAAAAATATCCCTCGCCCCCAATTCCGCAAGCGCCTTGATGCCCGGCGTGGCTAATCCACCTTCTTCCCAGAAGAGCGCCCGTTCATTATGGTATGCGCCGATGATCGGTGAAAAGTGAGGTGTTTGCGGAAAATCGAGGGGATGCGTTTCGACGCTCCATGTGGAATTGAATGTTATGGTATATTCAGCATATTCATCGGGCACGAATGCCGTGCCGGTAAAACTATCGAGAACGGCCGATTCACCGGCTATCACAGCAGCTCTCTGTGATGGTGCGAACCGATACCCGTGGAGTTCGGGAACGGCCGAATAGGACCCGTCGAGTATACCTTCAATACTGTAGTGACCACCGGAATCAGAAAGAACGGTATACGTGGCGAAAAGCCCATCAGCAGACTTCGTGCCGCTTACTGTAATGCTCACGCCTTCAATGCCGACCATCTTGAGGTCAAGCACTTTGCCAGAAATAGAATGCGTGACGGCAGTATCCCTGTCCCTGTCACTGTCATCATTGAAAAGACAGCCCTGACACAGTACCAGAAGTGTTACGATTGATAGTGCAACCCGCCGATTCATACGCTCACCAACCCGAAATATGCCGACAGAACAGTCTGGTACGGTCATGCAATAACCGATCTGCCCACGTTTTTTATCGCCGCAAAGCAAACAAGCATATCAAGGAAGTATATCGTATAACATGTGATCCGTCAAGGAAGGGAGAATGAATAAGGCTTTTGGGGGGGGATATTTCCCCATCCCGTTCTTATGTCCTGATCACTCATTCCGACGCGATTACCCCCGGTCAACCGACCGGTCAACCGACCGTCAGCCGGTGGTTATCCGGTGGCATCACACACAATGTCGATTTCTATTCCATTTGACATATCAGATTCCATATATTGTGGAAGGCACACAGATAATAATCGCATTCCATTCCGAATTCAGAGGGAGTTGCAATGCATGATATGATCAGAACTTGCAGTAGACGGGCATTTCTCGGGACCTCGGGACTCGCAGCAGGCGCCCTGGGCCTGTCGGGCTGTTCCACGGGGCTTAAGACCGCGCAGTATGCCGCGGGTATGGGCAAGACGCAGGAGATTTCCGGTACCAGCACGGTGTCCCTTGCAAAAAACAGCGACCGCAGGCAGGCAATACATGAGTCGCTCAAACCGCTTGAGCCTGCGGTCTCGCGGGCCATCGGCAATAAGCGGGTTATCATCAAGGTCAACGCAGGATTCCCGACGGAACCGCACCGCAACCATTCGACTGATCCCGGCCAGATCGAGGGTATCATTCAATTCCTGCGCGAATTTTACGACGGGGAAATTGTGATTTCGGAGGGTGTCGGCAGTTCCAATACCAATGACATGATGGACGGATTCGAATTGTACGGCTATCTTCCCATCGCGAGGGAGTTTCCCGGAATCCGGTTTGTGGACGCGAACTCGACGCCTCTCGCCCGCAAGTGGATCCGTCAGTGGCATCAGTATCCGGTGCCCATCGATATCATCTCAATGTATTTCGATCCGGGCAATTACATCATTTCGGCGGCACGGCTCAAAACCCATAACGCGGTTGTCGGGACCTACTCACTCAAGAATGTGGTCATGGGCTCCCCTGTCGGAAATTACAAGAACAATCCGAGCCAGAAGGGCAAAATGCACGGCGGCACCCGTGAGGAGGGCGCGAGCGGACGCGAACTCAGCTACAACATATTCCGGCTCGCACTAGAAGGTGTCTACCCCGACCTTGCGGTTGTCGATGGCATCGCCGCGATCGAGGGAAACGGCCCCTGGGACGGCACCGAGGTGGGCCACGACCTCAGCATCGCAAGCACCGACTTTGTCGCCTGTGACCGTGTCTGCACCGAAGTCATGGGGATCGATCCATTCTACATGAAGTACCTGGAATGGTGCGGCGATGCCGGTCTCGGCAACTGGAACATGGACAATATCCGCACTGTCGGCGCCGATCTCAAGACCAACATCATCAAGTACCGGCTTCACGAAACTGTCGGCGAGCAGACGGCCTGGATCGACCGGAATTTCGAACGCCCCGCGAAGTAACGGCGCCGGTTCGGGCAGTACTCGGATACTGTGCGGACTCACCGTGCGGAAGCCCACGCGATCACAGGAAAAACGAGCTGATGAGCACGATTGTGCTTACTGATGCCGCACCGATCACATACCAGCGCATGCGCCGGATTTCCACGGACATGTTCATGATTTCGTCGTGGAAGCCCACGATCTTCTCATGCATGTCGGGAACTCGATTACCGATCTCTTCCACCCTGTCGCTGGTGACGAGCATCTCGGCTCCCAGCGGTCGGTCCTCAATTGTGGCGCACCACGTCTGAAGCTCCCCGAGTTTCGCGTTTACGGTGTCGAGATCGTACAGGATCAGTTTCTTCGCTTCCGCCTGCGTATCCAGCAGCTTGGTGGTACGCTTGCCCTCGTTGGTATTCGCGGCCACGAAGAGTTTCCTGATGCTCTCTTTCGCCTCCGGCAATTCCTCTGCCAGCCGGTTGATATGCCGGTACATGATCGTTGTCATGCCGCCAAGGAATTTCTCCTCGTCGGTGGTACACATCCGCCGAAGCACCTCGACCGATTCAGACATCGGCACGAGACTATTCAGCACTTTCTCCGTTTCCTGTTTCTGGACGGTTCGGACCGTCTGTTCGGTCGAGGCGACTGTCGATGCCACAGTCGATGCCACGCCCGATTCCACCTGACCGAGCTTCTCAAGCATCCGTTTTCCCGTCTCCGGGACCTGTCCTGACAGGGTCTCAACCTGTTTCCCGATCCCGACCATACCCTCGGCGAGACGCTTTGTATCACCGATCTGCCTGGCGCCGATGCTTCCGGTCGCCTCCCTCAGGCTCGAAAGATCCTCGCGCAGGGCCGCGATGTGCTCCGACACCGTTTCGACCGCCCGGACAAGCTTGTTCGTCAATGCGGCATCCACATCAGTCAGGCGTGTGCTGACCGATTCTCCTATATGACGCACTTCCGTTCCGATTTCATCGAACCGGCCCGAATAATCCGGAAGACGCTTTTCCAGCTCATCCAAATTGACACCATCCCGTTTCAGGGCTGCAAGATCCCCTCCCACAGAATCGAGCCGCACACCGAGGGATTTCTCAACGGCGTCACTCAGGTACCCGGTCAACAGCGTGACCTCATCCTCCATCTCTTCCAGGCGTTTGTCTATCCGTGCATCATTCATGTGTCACCTCGCTGTAACTGCAGGAACGTCTCGTGGAGTGAATCCCACTCGCTTTTCAATTGTTGCAGTACTTTCGCTGCTTCCTTTCCGCTCTGAAGCCGTGCGGTGCAAGCACTCAGTTCCTTCTCGATGCGCTGTGCGGCGATATCCGCGCCTTTCTTCCGGCTTTCCAGGTCATGTTCCATCATTTTCACCATTTCCCGCCCATGCGCCTCAATTCTGTCGATCTTGTCCTGCAGCGCTTTTCGCGGCCTTTCCATCCATGCGGAAACAACCGTGAAATACTCATCGAGCGCTGTGGCGGCGCCACTCTTTATCCCGGCCACGGTCTCATCCCGCCACGACTCGCTATCCGCGGACCCGAACAGGCGCGCGGCGACCCCCGGCCTTCGCACCACGACCTCCAGACACTCGGGAAGCCGTGGTTTTTCAAAGGATTGCACCGACACACCCGTTTCGATGGAGTCTGAATCCGGCACATTCTTCTTTCGAAATGTCTCAAGATCACTCAGCGCCTGTGACAGGGAGATTTCCCATATCTGCATGGTATCATCCAGGATTGCGACGAGTTTCGGCGTATATTTGCACGCCAGTTCCGGCCATTTCACATCTACACATTTCCTGAACTCTCTGTAATCCGAAGCGGTTAAGTCCACGTAGTCGCAAAACTCCTGGCGCACCTTTTTGAGCGTATCCCTGATGTCTCTGTAGGGTGGTTTGAGCGACACACCATTCAGCGTGAGCGGCACAAGCTGGTTCCAGAACGACTCCGACCGCTCATATGCAGACCCGAGGTCTTCCATCCCATCCGATTGCTCCGCATCCAGTCTCGTCAGATACCCGGCGCGCGCCGTTTCAAGCTCCCGAATTTCACCGTTAAGGATGAGCCGCTCGCCGTTAATCGCCCCATCCACGGTCTGCAGTATCTCGATGAGCCGCTCGGTCCCACCGACTTCGTTCAAACTATCGCCAGCCGATTCAAGCGCGGCATGGATTTCGGTCAGACGTTGCCCGAGCGATTCCCGCCAGCGATCACTGTCAAGGAACTGCGCGATCCGAGTAACCGCCGACAGGACCGCCTCATCGATTACCCGCGGCACATCCTCCGCTGGAGCGGCGTCCTCAGCCGGTATGTCCTCCACCGCGACATCTTCCACAGTCGCTACATCCTCGACAGGAGCAACTTCCCCTGACTGTACATCCTCCTCAGGAGCGGCTTCCACAGGCGGCAATTCCACATCCGCAGGGATATCCGGGATCAGGTACGCATCGACGCCCGAGTCACGCATGATCCGGAGCTTATCCGTCCGCACCTGAATTATGGGAATGTCGGGAAGCGATTTCAGCATTGCCAGTAACGACCGCCGACGCAGCAACTCCAGGATCGAGCCGGTCGGAGCGATCACATCAGCGAGGATTTCCCGGTAGCGCGCTTCCAGGTTCCGTTGCCGCACACGTGCTGCCGCGACAGTCCGCGTGGCCTCCCATGCGGTGGTGAGGCAGGTATCGACATAGTCCCTCGCCTCCGTGCCCCCGGCTTCGAGAGCGCTCATGGACAGCGGAATGGTGGGATACGTGTCACCCGCGCCGGAATCATGGAACAGGATGTCGGCCCGCTCAAGAAGCACCGTGATCTCGAATTCCCCTTCGGGATCGGCTCCGGAGCCGCCGTGCTGACGGGGGAAAGCGACAAACGGGAAGAGCACTGACGGTTGCGCGCCATCGGGAAAGAGCGAGCGAACTGCTTGATCGGGCCCGATGAGCGATTCTGCTGCGATAGCCATCCACGCTATGTATTCCGAGGAGGGTTCTTCAGGCGTATCGACATGTATCTCCATTTCCCGCAGGTGCTCGAACGGGGCCGCGATATCGATGGCCGTAATGGAGTGTGACATGTCGCCGGGATCATCGATGAGCATGTCCTGCAGCACGAGCACAAGGGTCGCGACATCGGCATCAAGCCGCGTTTCCGGGTCGGTATCGATGTACAGAGTGGAACCGTCGAGAAGATCGTGGAAGTCCGCTGGCAGCCCCGGGATTCGTTCGAGAGCACGGAAGGTATCGCCGGTAAGCGAATCGAAGGTCAGCCGGAGGGTGCACGAATCGGCGTACCGGATTCTCATGGGCACGCGGCGGAGCGTGGCGCCCGTAATCCGGTCGGAAAGATGCTCGCTCGGCTGACCATCAAGCGAGGCCAGCAGCAGCGGGAGGGCATCAGGGGAATCAGTGGACCAGCGGACAATGCTCACGCGGGGCGTGCCCGTAGGAAGCCCCCCGTCACACAGCCGGGATGCAATATCGGTAAGACTGCTGTCTATCGTCTGGAGAATACCATAATCTGTCATGAATGGGCTCACGTACGAGTCACATTATAGGCCGCACTGTCATAAGATAGTGATGAGTGAAATGTCGGGGATGTGATATATGTTACAAAATGCGAGATGTTCTTTTCTTTGTGCGTCCAAAGCGGTCATAGACCGTTTGCGATGTGGTCATAGACCGCGACCTGATGCCGGTCGATGACGGGGTACCACCCATCATCGACCAGCCGGATTCCACGGGTCATGATCATCATCCAACGCCTTAGCGCGGCATGATACGGACAGTGTTGTTCATCCGGGTCACCTCGACGATTGATTGTCCGGGATCAATGACCACCGAACAGTCCGCCGGATCAAGCGAGCCGGGCAACGTGAGGACCAGGTCGGCCGTGCGGGGCTGATAGTCCAACGGTGCTTCAAGCGCCGGTATCGCGGCCTCTGCGACGACATTACCCGTGGCATCAATGATCGCCAGTGTCGCTGTCGGAGCGGGCACAGAGCCCAGACTATGGACAGTAGCCGTCACCCTGCGACCCGCGACGCGGATGTCTCGCTGACCGATACCGAGATCGGGTCGGCGATTGTATGGTGTGGCAGCCTTCACACGACGCATGGTCACAACCGTCTGCGCCCGCGCCGGGAAGGTCAGCTCGACCGATTCCGAGCGGCCAAACGGTACCCTGCGACTGGTGCCCTTACCGTCGATAGCGCCATCACCATCATTGTCGGGGCCTTCGACCAGTTCCCACGTGCCCGGTTCGACATTCCAGCCGGTCATGTGGGTGGTCACCGGTCCGGTGCTCAGGTTGTACGCGGTGACCGTGAACAATGTTTCGGTGGCATCCGGGATCAGGAGCGCCACATCCTCGGCTGTCGAGGGAGCGTCAAATCGCCAACTGACAGTGTGTCCGGGGAATACGCCGGCCTTCCCGGACTTGGCAACACCGCCCAGTCGCGCACGCTGGATCTCAGCGGATGGCACGCTCACACGGTCGGTCCACAGTTCGCCTTCCGTGTTGATATAGTGCATCCGTGAGAGCGTTTCGATCAGGTCGCCGTAGAATTCCTCAAGGTAGTGCGTGTTACCGGTGACCTGCCATGCGAGGTGCCGAGAGAAACCGCCGCCATCTTTCGGAGATACCGATGATGCAATTTCAGGCCCCCAACTCTTCCGTTTACCAAGGATATCCAGCATGTTCGGATTGATGCTCGACATGCCGCCCCAGCCCATGTCGGTGATCGGCAGCAGGTACTTGTCGTCACCGGTCCAGCGCCATGCTCCCCACAACACATTCGCGATGCCCCCAATGCTTGCGGGTTGGTCCTCATCGGTGGGGAAATTAACCGTGGCCGTGGTATACCAGCGTCCCCGCTCGTCCTGCTTCCGGTGCGCAACGAGACCGTCGGCAAGTTCCGTCAGGAGCTTCTTCGTCCGGGGCGAACCGTTGAAATGAGTGAGGTGCACCAGCGGGGCAAGGCCGCGGAAGGCGCGCGGTTCGCTCCATTGCCAGGGATCTTCCTCGGGAATGATCGTGGCGCTGAAGAAGTTCGAGCGGAAATGACGGTGCCCTCCCGAATTGAAGCCGGTGACCTTCTCGTACGCCCCGGCGGTCTCCATCATGCGCTCGACAAGTGTCGGATTGCCGTAGTCGACCAGCATGAGCTGTGCCTGGACGATCACGCCTTCCTCGGTGGTGTGGAGCGCATCGGTGAGAATGGTATTGAGGCCATCGGTGAACATCCCGTTCTCGTAGTAGGTGTCCATCGCCCGTTGCAGCAGGTCGGTCACCTTCTCCGGCTGCACGCCCATGAGCGCGACCCAGGGGAAGACATTGGTGAAGTCGCTGTCATCGGAGAGGCCGCCGCCGAGTTCGCCGTTCTCGATCATGCGGTTGTCGATCCACCAGAGCACGATATCGGACAGTCCTTTGAGGCACTCGACCTGCCTGAACGCCCAGAGCGGCACACCAGCGGGCGGCACCGGCTGTTCGACCGGCTCCCATCCCTGTTCACCGTTCCACCACGACCAGTACGCGCGTCCGGGCTGGTGTCCGGGATCGGCCCTGAACAGATCGGTCATGTCCTCGGCGAATCGGTCATAGAGCCGGTATGCTCTGTTGTTCGGCCGTTCCTCGATAAAGTGTCCCGCATTGTCCCTGGCCTGGACAAACCGGTCGATCACATGCTCCTCAATCGCAGCTTCCCGGTCCTTGAACACGAGGCGGACACGGGCTCCCGCAAGAGTTTCGGGGCTGAATCCTCCACCCGCCGCGGCGATGGTGAGATAGAGACTCTCGTCGTTCGGCAGCAGGCGGTCGCGTGTGTCGAGCCAGATGGTCCGTGGCTCACCCGGCCTGACCGAACAGGAGAAATCGCAGAGAACACGCGCAGGCCATATCGGATCCATGATCCTGACATTCAGCGGCAGATAGCCGTCATGCGTCGGCTCGACATCGAGCGCGGGCAGGTCGAGAGCGATACCGTCGAGTCCGCCGTTGATGTTCTCCCAGGTATAGGAATAACTGGTCTTTTGGCGATGATAGGCGCCATCGCGGAATCCGAAGGGTACCAGCACATGAACGAGCGGCAGGGATGGTACCGGCGGGGTGACCGATTCAGTCCGTGGCGCGGAGGATGTCAGCGCAAGCATGACCGACCGCTCATCCGGCGGATACCGTCCCGCAATGAATCCGTTGAGCCGCTCAAGGCACGGGTAATCCGGCTCAAGGCCACCAACCAGCCCATACGACAGTGTCACGCGTCCGCCGGGGACCGTACCGGGCGTCACGTTATAGAACTGGCACTCCCCGATGGGCGTTTCCGGAACGTCGTTGGTGAAACGTACAATGCCTCCCGTGCGGACAGTGTCGAACCGGTTGACTGTCCGTTCCTGTCCCGCCGGACGGTGCGTGAGGGATTGCTCGACCGGCTGGCCTGATTCCTTGTCGAATGCCTGCCACACAAGCGGACCGGCTGCCGCCCCGGATATCTCAATGTGATTCCATGGCTCGTCCGGAAGATGGAAACTGATCTGCCTGCCGGAAATGGTGTAACAGTTCCAGTCCGGGAGCACGAAATAATCGGTCCGTCCGGGCAGACTCGACCGGTTGTACACGCTCGGCCAGGTGGTTTCGCGGATACCGTCGCACCCCTTAAACCAGCGCTGTTTGAGATCGAACGCGTCGTGCACCTCGACCTTCCGGACAACCGTGGTGGGCGATGCCAGATATGGCGGCATATCATCAGCCCGGTTCCATCCGTAGCGGAGCATCCATTCGTCACGGTATTCGGGATTGTCGAGCGACCGGTGAAGCGGCGGCAGGATGATCCGCGCGGGATCGTCGCCCCGAGCCAGCCGTGAGATATCGCCCGGATCGAGCATGCGGTCGAAGATCGCAATCTCATCGATATCACCGCCACGCGAGTAGAACGAACTCTGGACCTGATAGGGGCTGATGATACGTGAATGGGTGCCGATCTGGTCGAGTCCGGCGTCATAAACCGTCACAGTATCCCGCGCCGCCACTTCGACACCATTGATGGAAAGCCGCACGCCGCTGTTCTCGTCCCATGAGAACGCGATATGGGTCCATTTTTCGGGTGACGGGAGCTCAGACATGTGGTAGGACACACGGGTACGGGCAAGGTTCGCATCGGTGACAAAGGCATCGAATCCGTGTCCGTTATAATCGATCCTGAGCCACTCGTAATCCCAGCTTGAATGATCGGCATATGAGACCCGGAAGATGGGGAACTGTATCTTTCCCATCGGATATCGGGAGCGCCAGAAGAAGCCGAGTGTGCCCCGCTGGGCATGGATATTGCCGGGAGCCTGGTAAGCTAATATCTGATTGTCCGGGCATGAAAAGAACGCGCCGTAGGGACCGCCATCCACGATATCGACATACTCCATGAACGACGGTTCCGGATCTCCGGCAGCTGATGCGGCCATGAAGCCGTCATCCGGCACATCGCCCGAAAGATGGAAGAGAAGGCCGGACGAGGCCGCCGGAACAGCCGAGAGGCAAAACAGCAGCGTGAGCATCAGACGGACACTGACAGTACTCATGTATCTTTCTCCCTGTATGTTGGTTAACTGCATCACAAACGAGTATATTTGTAGTTAATAGTAATGTATTCCAGTTCCACCTGCCAGTACTGTCCGATAACTGACCGCCGGTCAGGGCAGGAAGCGGGGATGATCGACTCCCTTGTCATTTACGCCCCGAGTCAGGAACCGCTGGTTATTGCCGTCGGCGTCCATGATCCAGAGTTCGGAAGGATGTCCTACTTTCGCACGACAGAACGCAATACTGTCCCCTTCCGGTGCCCAGACGGTCCTGAAATCCCAGACGAACGGTTCATTGTCGGTAATCGGGGTAATCGCCCGTGTGATGGGATTCAACAGGCAGATGTCAGTTCCGCCGCGAGCATCTTCGGGCTGGTAATCGCGGTTGAAATGATCGGTGTCGGGACGGTCATCCGCCCACGGCCAGGCGGTCCGGGAATTCGGTTTCGTGCGCGTGTGGGTGACTGACGTACCATCGGGCGACCACTGGGGCATGTTCGATCCGCCGCCGCGTGTTTCCGGAGTGCCGTAGGATGTCCCGAACCAGTGGCGCTGATCCTCGGTGACCACCCTGTGCTCGGAACCGTCGGGCCGCCCGATACAGAGATCGGACCAGTCATGACCGGGATCGGTCTTGAAGTGGCAGTCCTGATAGAGGATCCATGAGCCGTCCGGCGACCAACTCGTGCCGAAGTACAGATGATCGGGATGGGTGGCTACGAGTTGCCGGTCGGAGGCATCGATACCGATGGTGAAGATGCTGTAGGGCATGGTACGGGTCACATGGAATGCAAGACGGGTGCCATCGGGGCTGAGACTCACGCCGTACGTGAAGCCGTCCCCCTCCTTCGTGACCTCTACCTGATCGGAACCGTCGAGGTTCATGATGTAGACACGCTGCTCATCGTCGATAAACGGATTGGTGACAATCCGCTCCTCACCCGGCATCAGGAGGCAGGGCACGTGGTAGTCCGCGGGACGGTCCCGTGTGGCGATCTCCTCAAGCGTTTTGCTCTCAAGGTCGTATATCCATATATGTGAGAGCGCGGCGCCCTCCCACCCCTTGCCTTCCTCGAAGCTGGTGAGGATGATGCGTCTGCCATCGGAGAAAGACGGGCCGTATCCCCAGCTCAACTGTCCGGGAATGTCGAAATCGAGGTATTCGATGCCGGAACCATCCTCGTTGATGATCCCGAGCTGAGCGGTGAACGACCTGAACAGTATTTTTCGCGGCCTCACCTGTGCAACATCCCCGTCAACCTGTCGTGCACGGCATCCCGGCAGCATTCCCGCACCAGCGATTGTTCCCGGCAACGACCTCAGTATAAAATCACGACGATCCACGATCCGCTCCTTTCATGATCGATACAGGCAATTCTCCATGCCCCCTTCAGGGCAGTTGTCACGAGACATTTTCCCATGGAGAGCCACATCAAGTATCAACATAGTGCTACAGAGCAGAATCGGCAAGAATAACGAGCATCGTGGAGAGTCAATGCAAGGGGATGATTAAACAGTCGAACTGAGTGGTATGCACTTCACAGTCACGGGATGCTGCGCAAGATGTAAACGCGGGGGTGATCTGTAGTGCTCTGTATATACTCATGAATCACCGGTATCACATGCTATAAGCCCGCACCATTATACTATGGCTATTCTTTATCACTACTTTAATCATTGCTAAAAGTGACAATTTTATATATCGTTACCCGTCAGTGATTATGATCTATTTCCGTTATGACGCGCCGCCACAAGGGACACTGTTTATTGATTTCGTGCCCGACACGCAACATCAGGTAATACTGTCATCCTGAATGCCCGACCACGTGCGATCATACCATGTGTTCGAGACCATATTCATCACCTTGCACGACGTTTTCATATCTGAGGGCCGTGGACCACCACCCGTTTCACGGTGACCGGCCTTATCATACAAAAGGGAAACCACATGACAGCAAACAATACCGTACTCATTGTCGCCGCCGCATCGATCGGTTTTTTTCATACCATCCTCGGGCCGGACCACTACCTGCCGTTCATCGTCATGAGAAAGGCGCGTGGCTGGTCGCTTGCCAAAACGCTCGCAATCACCGCCGCCTGCGGACTCGGCCATGTGGCGAGTTCAGTGGTCCTCGGTGCGATCGGTATTGCACTGGGGCTCGCAGTTTCTGAGTTGGAGAGTGTGGAAAGTGTGCGGGGCGACATCGCGGCATGGGCACTGATATTCTTCGGGCTCGCGTATGCTTCCTGGGGCTTCCGTCAGGCGACACGGTCCGCGCCTCACGAGCATGTCCACAATCATCCGGACGGCGACGCACATGTCCATACCCACAACCATGCCAGCGGACATGCCCACGTGCACGATGCAGGCAAAGGGGCGTCGATCACCCCGTGGGTGCTGTTCACCATCTTTGTGCTCGGCCCCTGCGAACCGCTCATCCCCATGCTGATGTACCCTGCGGCTATGGGGTCCATGTGGGGTGTCGCAGCCGTGGCGGCGGTGTACGGTATCGCCACCCTGATCACCATGGAGATCATTGTGATCGTTGCGGGACACGGTGTCGAACGCATCCCGTTCGGCCGTCTGGAGCGCTATGCCCACGCCCTCGCCGGGCTCGCCATCCTGTTGTCAGGGCTCGCGATCGCATTTCTCGGGCTGTAGACACGAAATGCACCGGTGATGATGCTGGTGCATTTTCGCGTCCGGCATCATCTGATCAGAGTTCGTACCGCCCGTCCATCCACTTGATCTGTGTCGCGATGTCCTCATGCAGCCGGTATTCGCGGGCGATGTCCCGGATGCGTGCGCCCTCGACATCTATCCGGGCGATATCCCAGTTCCCCATTCCCGCGGCTCCGCACCATTCGAGATATTTCAGGTATGCGGGATTGATACCCATGAGTTCGATGCCGACACGGTCGGTCGCCACGAAATCCGTACCGGCAATCGACACTCCATGCTCAACCACCTCACCGCCCCATGGACCGTTCCCCTCGATGGCGGTAACCCCGTCGATGACCGACAGGTCGGGCTGCACACCCTCAAGAGCGATACGTACCAGGTTGTAGGAGAGTTCCTCTCCAACATTGTCCCATGATCCGCGATTGCCGTGCATACGGGCCTTCTCGTTCCGCTGGAACTGCGGGATGCTGGTGTTCTTGTAGTGGCAGACCGGCGCGCCCATGACAACATTCTTTAGTGAAAGGGTGGCCACCACGGCGTTGTGGGTCTTCATGCGTGCCGCTGAGATGAGGAAGACATTCGGATCGAAGTACATGTTGATGATATTGATGGGGATTGGCTGATTCTGCCATGAGCGGATGTATTTGGTGGAATAGGGCGTGTCGTTGGCGTCCACAAACCGAACGCCCTCGTACTCCTTCTCAAGCGGCAGGAGTCCGTAAAGTTCGAAGCCGGTGAATGCACTCACCGCCTGTCCGGCGACACCCTCCGCAACGATGATCTCGCGGTCATGGAATTCACGCAGAAAATCGAGTATGCCGCGGAGTTGACCGGGATAGGTCGAGCATTTTCGTGTGCCCTCAGCCGGGACCCCGGCATTGACTTTGACCACCACCCTGCGGTTGCCAATGGCCGCCGCGACCTCGTCCTTTAACGGAAGAAGCGACTGGTAGGCTGCCTCGCGACGGTCATGGCTTTGGCCGATTACCACCCGGCTCCGATCACCGGCCCTTCGGGATTTTCCACCGCCGCTGACATACGCTGTGCGATCAACCGACTTGACCGCGCAGCCCGATGCAAGAACCGTGCCCACACCAACACCGGCAGTAAGGGAATGTGAGATGAATCCGCGACGGTTTTGGAACCGCCGTCCATATTTCATATCATGGTCATGCATCGTGTCTGCCTCCGAAACGGTGTGCACGTTCCGGGCGTCTCACACAAACGGAGAAGCGCAAACCTCCCGCATGAACGCTCCGGACTCATACCATCTTTCTTTACGGAATATACGTTCCCGGCCTCGGCCAGCCAAACGGTTATGGCAGGGCGGCGTCTCACTCCGACACGATCACGCCTCGCAATTTCTCACCACGCGCATTTCGTCTCATATTTGTCTCACGCTGATTTTGTATCAAGGCTGAGAGATTGCACTTTATATGTTGTTTTATATCGCCTTGTCATTGCACTGCGCAGTAGAACACGTCTCACATCTACAACAGAAATCAAGGTGTCCGAGACATAGCAAATTGTGGCACATATATATATTACACTTTTATCGCGTTCATTATTAACATGTTACGCCTATTGCGCACATTTAAATCAAATGTTGGCACGATAATGGCGTTAAGTCAAGGCGTAACTGAACAAAACGTGTTCGGTGCAAACGCAAGAATCAAAGGAGAATCAAAATGAGCTTGATTGTCGGAAAACTCGCCGAGGTCACCCTGATAATGGCCGGTGTCAGCTTCTACGCCGTAAGTGTCATGAACCTCTTGATGGGCTCTTAATCAAGACGCAACTGAACAAGACGTCTTTGGTGCAAACACAAAAAACAAGGAGAATCAAAATGAACACGATCGTCGGCAGACTCGCCGAGTTCGCCCTGGTAATGGCCGGTGTCAGCTTCTATGCTGCAAGCGTCATGAACCTCTTCGCGAACTTCGAAAACGTCCGTTTTCTGGCACTTGTGTCATGACGGGGGCGACCAGGTTACATTAAAACGGGCATACTGTCTAAAACGTACAGTGTGTCCGTTTCGGTTTTTAAGCACATATCCCGCAGCACTCTTCCGCATACGCTCGACCCGCAAATCTTACCGCACTCTACTGAAATAACGCTCCATAGCCACATCGTACGCGAAATCCCTTTGCATAGCCATCGTCACCCGCCGTATTTTGACAGATGACAGCGCTGACGTTTCTCATACCGAATGTCGCACTGCGTCCGATGTCACTCAGCGATACAGTTCGCATGATATGGACATCACCGTCACACCGACTCGCACATGAAAGGGATACGGCATGATCCTCGACCGCATCGACAATGCAGCACGGTATACCGCACTCCATCCCGGCATCGAGGCAGCGTTCGCACACCTCGCATCCCTTGATCTTGCATCCCTCGAAGCAGGCAGGGTCGAGATTGACGGCGACCGTATGTTCATGATGATAGTGAAGAGGCCCGGTAAGGGAAACGACGGCGTGAAACTCGAAAGTCACCGTGACTACTTCGATATCCAGTGCACCATCGAGGGTACCGATGAGATTGGCTGGTCGCCCCTGTCAGCATGCGCCGGAAAAGGGAACGGCTATGACGGTGATAAGGACCTGGAGTACTACGATATCCCGCCGGAGACCTGGGTAACCACCGGGACCGGGGCCTTTGCCATCTTTTTCCCCGAGGACGTACACGCACCTCTGGGCGGCACTGGCGACCTCTTTAAGATCGTTCTCAAGCTGAAGGTAGACTGGTAGCCGCTCAACGGAAGGAACGCCGTAGTGACTGTGCTATACGTATTTCCCCATCCCGACGATGAGTCGTTCGGTGTCGCGCATGCCATGGCCGCACAGCTTCGAACGGGGCACGCCGTGCACCTTCTCACCCTCACCCGTGGAGGGGCCACACGCAGGAGACACGACTATGGGTACAGTGTGGATGAGATGGGCGCGGTCCGGCACCGTGAGATGCAGGATGTCGCACGCACGATCGGATTAACCGGCATGACAGTGCTTGATTTCCCTGACAGCGGGCTTGTGGAATGCGATCCCCGTGAACTCGAACAGGCGGTGGAGGATGCGATCCGGCGGATTGAACCTGATGTCGTGGTAACCTACCCGGTACACGGGATCAGCGGATTCCACGACCACATTGTCACCCACGCGGTGGTCAAGCGGGTCTTTGTCTCATTGCGCGAGGAAACGGGATTTCCACGGCGGCTGGCATTCTTCACGTTGACCGAGGACGAGGCGGCACGGATGACACACTTTCCGCTGCACGGCTCGCCACCCGAATCCATCGACTGTGAATATACTGTCACAGATGACGATCTCGCCGTGGCCCTCCGCGCCCTTGATTGTTATGTCACCTTCGAGAAAACCATCGAGGCAACCGGGATCAGGGAGTTTCTGTCAACGACCGTGCGGTTCGAGTGCTATCGCGAGCTGTTCGATCCACCGCTTGCCGACCTGTTCGGGCGGTTGCCGTGAAGATCGAGCGCACGTTCAAGGGGCCGGGATTCGCCGAAACGCTTTACCTTGGCGAGTCAGGAGGCAGCCGGGTGCTTCGCAAGCAGGCCAATCCCGACGCGCATTCGTTCAGTCGGCTGGCCCTCTGCCGGGAGATCGCCCTGCTGCGCGCGCTGCCCGAGACCATGAAGGATGCATTTCCGCCGGTGATTGCCACCTCACTTTCCGCTGACTGGCGTGAGCCCGATCCACCGCCCGAGTCACTGTGGTACGACATGCCGTATTACCCGCCCGAGGAGGGCTGGACCTCGCTGTCGGAGCTGATAACCGCTGGAACGCTGCCGGTTGACGCTGTCCGGACCTGCCTGTCCGAGATCATGGGGGTGACGGCGAACTGGTACCGTACATCAGCAACGGATCCCCGGCAGGATTGGGTCGAGACGACCATGCTCGCCGCCATGCGTGACAGTCTTGACTGGGCCGAACGCGATCCAGGCCTCAAGCCGGTCATACATCTCCGTGACCTCCGGGTGAACGGCATTCCCGCGCCGGACCGTGGGACCATCGACGAGTTGCTGACCGATTCGGCGAGCACCCGTGACCTGCTCATGCCTCGCGCCGACCGCGCCCTGCACGGCGATTTCTTTCCCGAGAACATGCTTTACAACACACGCACGGGCCGGTGGCTCCTCCTCGATCCGGTGAGCGTGCGAGGTGTATTTCGCGGCGATGTTGTGCTGGACCTCAATAAGATGGCGGCCTGGCTGGCAGGTGAACTTCCGGCGCTGCGGAGAGGGTTGTACGATGTCTCGCTCGTGGAGCACGACCTGACTTTCGGGCTGCACAACACGGCGGGACCACTGTCGTGGCTCGGCGAATCCGGGCTCGGATCATGGTACTGCGGGCTGCTTGGGGAGAGTCCGGCCGCGGACATTCTCGCCGAAGAGCCCGGCTGGGAGCACCGCTGGCTGTTCGTGACCGCCTTTTATTCCCTCTGCATGCTGCCGCTTGTGGAACCACGGCAGGCGCTCGCTCGGTACGCCCTTGCCATGAGCGCTCTCACCGACTTTATTGAAGAGGTGAGTTAATCGTGCGGACGATCTGGACACAGTTGTGGCGCGGACACCGGTGGATGGGATATCCGGGCATCGTTATGTGTACGATCCCGGCAATTGTGTGCGCGGCAATAGTGGTATTATGTGCGGCAACGGTGGCGGTCGCGGAGACGGAGTCCATCGATGTCGGCGGGTTCATCAAAAGTGCCAGCATCCGCCACGAGACAACGGTTGTACTGGGCACATCGGTAGAGCGTTGGAACCGCATGCTCGACGATCCCGTGCTGATGGGTCAGCTCTGGACATTGTATGAGTTCCGCCCGGAATACCGGATACGCATTGCCGGAACAGCCATTCATTTTGTGGACCCCACCGGCCTGACGGGGCTTGTAAGAGTGCTGGAGCAATCGCCCGGCCATCGGCTCTATCTTGCCAATGGGAAAATCAAGAACTGGTTCATACCCGTGTCGCTGTCTGGGCTGGGGCTGATCTCAATGGAACATGAGCGCTGCGACGATGGCATGCAGGTTCGGCTGGGATTTTTCGGTGAAGAGGGCAGCAACCGTGCCACGCGGATTCTCTTGAAGGTCATCGGCCCCATCTTCAACCGGTTCATTGCCAAGCGGGTGGCGCGGAACATCGCGGACCTCCGGGTGATCATCGATGACCTGGAGAACGATCCTGACGGCATCCGGGTGCGGCTTCCCGTGGCATGGCGAGGTTCATTCGACCGCCTGACCGCGCCCCTGACCGGCACACCTCTGGTGGCTCCCGTGATCCCGTTCGGGCACATCGGCAACACCGGATCGACTGAGAGAACGGACTGATTCATGGTGGCAAAACAACCGAAAACCAACGCGGTCCGGCTGCTGGAGGCGGCGGGAGTATCGTGCGAACTCCGCACCTACGAATGGGACGAGAACGACCTGAGCGCCGAGACAGTGGCCGACAAGGTCGGGATGCCGTACGGACAGGTGTTCAAGACGCTCGTGGGCAGCGGCGACCGGACCGGCGGGCTCATCGCCTGCGTGGCCGCGGATTCAGAACTTGACCTCAAGGCCCTTGCGAAGGCAAGCGGCAACAAGAAGGTAGAGCTGGTTGCGCTGAAGGATCTCCAGCGGCTGACCGGATATGTTCGCGGCGGTTGCTCACCCGTGGGCGTGAAGAGACCCTGCCCGGTCTATCTCGACGAACGGGCGTTCGAATGGCCGATGATTGCCCTGAGCGCGGGCATGCGCGGCTGTCAGATGATACTTGATCCACGGGAACTCGAACGGGTCGTGGACCTGCACCTGTGCCGGATAGCACGTCCGCACGACACGGAAGGAACGAATCACACATGATACGCATTCGGTACAGTCACACTCCTGTCTCAAGTCGCATGCTGTTCCCACTCATGGCGGCAGCATGGTTGCTCTGGATTGCGGCAGGCTGCGGAGACGCTCCCGGGGACACGACCACCATCGCTGTCATCCCCATGGGCACCACTCACGAGTTCTGGAAAGCCATCCACGCAGGCGCGGTCAAGGCCGCCGGAGAACTGGGTGTTGACATCCTCTGGAAAGGTCCGCTCAAGGAGGATGATCGCGATGAGCAGATACAGATCGTGGAGACAATGATCGCCTCGCGGGTGGATGCCATCGTGTTGTCGCCCATGGACGACCGCTCGCTTGTGCGGCCGGTGATGGAAGCGCTCAGGCAGGGCATCCCCACTGTGCTCGTGAACTCGTCAATGACCGGCGAACACCACGTCTCGTACGTGGCAACCGAGAATTACGACGGCGGTGTGCTGGCCGCGGAAAACATGGGGCGACTGCTCGGCGGGCGCGGGAAACTGATCGTTGTCCGGGTCAACGAGGCGGACTTCACCTGCTCACGGCGCGAGGCGGGATTCATCGACACTATCCGCGAGAAATTCCCTGACATCGAGCTTCTCTCTGACAACCAGTACGCCGGGGTGACCACCGAGACGGCGTTTCGGACATGCGAGAACCTCCTGAACCGCTTCGAGGGTGAGGTGAACGCCATTTTCACGCCCAACGAGAGCTCCACATTCGGCTGTCTCCGTGCGCTGCAGGACCGTGGGCTTGCGGGATCGATCACCTTCATCGGATTCGACTCAACCGCCAAGCTTATCCAGGCCATGGAGCGTGGTGAGTTACACGGTCTTATCATTCAAAACCCTTTCCGCATGGGCTACGAGGGATTGTACGCTGCGGTGCGGCACCTGCGGGGCGAGGATGTCCCGCCACGGATCGACACCGGAGTCGTCTTCGCTCATCAGGGAAATATGCACGAACCGGAAGTCAGTGAACTACTCACGCCCGATCTTGCACGCTGGCTTGAGTGAGTCGCGTACCGTACGGATTGAAACATCTCTTTCTATTCATATATCACACCGGGAGCACCGCATGAACACGGCATCACACATGGTACGGGGATTTTTCCTGCTCACCCTGCTCTTCCTTCTCGCATCATCGCCGACACTCGCCCAGAGCGTGACACCGGAGGAGGTCGGACTGTCATCCGAACGGCTGGCCCGAGTCGACAACGTGATCGAGAATGCCATCGCCGAAGGGCAGGTCGCGGGAGCGGTCGCGCTTATAAACCGTCACGGGAGCACGGTCTACAGCAAGTCGTTCGGCATGATGGACATTGAGGCGGACACGCCAATGCAAAATGACGCCCTTTTCCGCATCGCTTCGATGTCCAAAGGGATCACCAGCACGGCGATTATGATACTGTATGAGGAGGGGCACTTTCTCCTGAGCGATCCGGTATCGAAATACATCCCGGAGTTCAAGAATCAGCAGGTGATCATACCCGCGGAGACGAACAACCGGTATACGCTGGTCCCCGCGAACCGCGAGATCACCATCCGCATGCTCCTGAATCACACTTCCGGTATCACTTACGGCGCAGGGCTCCATCGCGAACTTTACGACAAGGCGGGAATGACGGTCGGACTCACCCCCACCGAAGGGACAATCGAGGAGATGATCCTCAAGCTGGCGAAGCTGCCGCTTATCTCCCAGCCGGGCGAGGAGTTCCACTACGGCATGTCCATCGATACCCTCGGCTACCTGGTGGAGGTCGTGTCCGGGCAGACATTCGATGAGTTCTTGCGGGAGCGCATATTCGAGCCGCTCGGAATGCACGACACGCATTTCATCCTCCCCAGGGAGAAGCTGTCAAGGCTCGCCCGCCTGTACCGCACGGACGGCGAGGGCACGCTGACACTCGACGCTGTCGATCCCTCCTACCTCTGCACACAGACCTACTTCTCCGGCGGTGCGGGCCTGATCTCCTCGGCCACGGACTACCTCCAGTTCGCCCTGATGATCCTGGGCAACGGTGAGCTGAACGGCACGCGGATCCTGAGCAGGAAGACTGTCGAACTCATGACGACGAACTCCATCGGCGATCTCTACGCCCCGTTCAGGATAAGCAGTGGCGACAAATTCGGGTATGGCTTCGGTATCCGCACCGAACGCGGAGAGTACGACGAGCTGGAATCCCTCGGCATCATCGGCTGGGACGGCGCGTTCTACACCCGGTACTGGATCGATCCGTCCGAAGACCTTGTGGCGGTCCTCATGACCCAGGGAGGCGGCCGAGGTCTCAACCTCCGGGAGAAATACCGGGTGTCGGTCTACCAGGCAATCGCAGATTGACGATCACGATCAGAGATCGATTCGATCAAAGCGATCAGAGATCGTTTTGGTTTCCACGGTGGTACGCACGCATCACTCCATATAGAACCGGATTGAGGGGACACCTGAACCGGAACACGGATAACGGAGAGTGGCACACTCATGAAGACACCGAAGGATAAAACGTCGCACGATACGGCACGCCGAACCTTCATCAAGGCCCTGGGCCTGGGCGCAGCAGGGGTAGCCGCGGGCTGCGGTTCCGGCGGGGAGAACACGGAGTTGGGAACGGACTCCCGTCCCAACATCATCATAATCATGGCCGACGACATGGGATACTCGGACATCGGCTGCTATGGCGGTGAGGTGAACACGCCGAACATCGATGCACTCGCCACGGGCGGTGTCCGGTTCACGCAGTTCTACAATACCGCGCGCGCTGCTGCCCCACCCGCGCCTCGCTCCTGACTGGCCTCTACCAGCACCAGGCGGGCATAGGGCACATGTGGGACGACGCCGGATTCGAGGGATACACCGGCGATCTCAACAAACACTCGGTAACCATCGCCGAGGTGATGAAGCCCGCAGGGTACGCCACGTACATGTCCGGGAAGTGGCATGTCACCAAGCATGTCGGCCAATGGAGCGGCGATACGCAGCACACATCGAAATACAACTGGCCCCGTCAGCGCGGATTCGACCGTTTCTTCGGCACCATCACGGGTTGCGGCAGCTTCTATGATCCGATCACCCTCGTGGAGGAGAACGAACCCGCCGGGCCGGTCGGCGACGGTTTCTTCTACACCGACGCCATCACCGAGCACGCCATCGAATTTCTGACCGAGCACGCCGGGGCACAGCCGGAGAAGCCCTTCTTCCTCTATATGCCCTTCACCGCGCCGCACTGGCCGCTGCACGCGCATCCCGAGGACATCGCGAAGTACAAGGGACGCTTCGACGCCGGCTGGGACCGGCTGCGCGAAGAGCGTCTGGCGCGCATGATCCGCATGGGAATCCTGTCCGAGGGCTCCGAACTGACCGCCCGCGATCCGACGCAACCGCCGTGGGACGCGGCGGAGCACAAGGCCTGGCAGGCGCGGCGCATGGAGGTGTATGCCGCGCAGATCGACCGCATGGACCAGGGGATCGGCCGGGTGCTCGCGGCCCTGGAAGAGACGGGGCAGTTGGAGAACACCCTCATCCTCTTCCTTGCCGACAATGGCGGCTGCGCGGAGGAGTTGACCGAAGACTGGGGAGACTGGGGGTTTCTCCGCAACCAGAAGACCCGCGACGGACGCGACGTGCAACTCGGGAACGACCCGGCGGTCATGCCCGGCGCCGAGGACACCTACCAGAGCTATGGCGTCCCCTGGGCCAACCTGAGCAATACCCCGTTTCGCGAGTACAAGCACTGGGTGCGCGAGGGCGGCATCGCCACTCCGCTCATCGTCCACTGGCCGGCCGGGATCGCCGCGCGCGGCGAGCTGCGCCGGACGCCGATGCAGCTTCCGGATGTCATGGCGACCTGTCTCGATGTGGCGGGGGCGGCGTACCCGCGCGAATACAACGGACACGCCATACAGCCCCTGGAGGGGTACAGTCTGCGCCCCGTTTTCGACCGCGACGCCGGCCAGCGCGAGACGCTATATTGGGAGCACGAAGGCAACCGCGCCGTGCGGCAGGGGCGCTGGAAGCTGGTCAGCAAGCACCCGGGCGGCTGGGAACTCTACGACATGGAAACCGACCGTTCCGAGCTTCACGATCTGGCGGCGCGCCATCCCGACCGGGTCGCCGGAATGGCGGCGCTCTACGAGACCTGGGCCAGGCGTTGCAACGTGCTGCCGTGGGAGGACGTGAAACGCATTCGACAGGAGAAAAGAAGATGAACGCAGAACGCGAAAAGGAACCACCCATGAACCATCTAACCGTTCACATGATCGGCAATGCGCACCTCGATCCGGTGTGGCTTTGGAACTGGCAGCAGGGCGCCGACGAGGCTCTCGGCACCTGCCGGGCAGCCTGCGACCTGCTGGATGAATTTGACGACGCGGTCTTCACGCGTGGCGAGGCCTGGGTCTATCAGCAGGTGCTGGACCGTGATCCGGAGCTGTTCGAACGCATCCGCGCCTACATCGCCGCGGGCCGCTGGGAGGTCACCGGCGGCTGGTGGATCCAGGCCGACGACGTGACGCCGACGACCGCCGCCCTGCGCCAGAACATCCTGCTGGGACAGGAATGGTTCCGGCAGCACCTGGGCCTCGCGGACCTGCGGGTCGCGTACCTGGTCGATTCGTTCGGGCATGCGCCGTGCCTTCCGGAGATCCTGCGCGCCTGCGGCCAGGAGTACTTTGTCTTCTTCCGGCTCGGCGAGAAGCAGTTACCGCTGCCATCGAGCCTGTTCCGCTGGCGCGGCTCCGCCGACGGCCCCGAGGTGCTGGCCTTCCGTATCCCCAGTTACTGCTCGGCCCTGTCGACTCTGGAGAAGCAGGTGCGCACCGCGATCGAGCAGGCCCCGCAGGGACTGGGACATGTGATGTGTTTCTACGGAGTCGGCGACCATGGCGGCGGACCGACGCGCCGGATGCTCGAATGGATCCGGGCGCACCGCGATTTCGCCCCCGGCGTGCGCCTCGAGTTCTCGTCCATCGGACGCTTCTTCGCCGCGGTCGAGCCTTCGCGCGCCGCCTGTCCGGTCGTCGAGGGAGAACTCGGCCCCTGTTTCCCCGGTTGCTATTCGGCGGCGCGGCCGCTCAAGGCGACGCTGCGCGCCGCCGAACTGGCGCTGGACGATGCCGGCAACATGCTGGAGCGGTCCAATCATCCCCAGGCGCCGGCGCTGCGGCGGGAGTTGACCGAGGCCTGGCGGACGGTCTGTTTCAACCAGTTTCACGATATTGTCACCGGCACGGCGACCCGCGAGGCCCTGGATGTCGCGCTCCGTCAGGCGGGCGGGGCGCGGGAACGGGCGGATGAGCTGCTCTACCGGCTCAGCCGTCATCGTTCCGCCCGGGAGTCCGGCGCCGTCCGCGGCCAGCGTCTGCACCTGCTCAACCGCTCTGGACGCCGCTGGCAGGGCGTGGCGGAGTGCGAAATCTGGATCGACTGGTGGAACTGGGTCTATCACTTCGAGGACGCCAACGGCCGGATCGTCCCCAGCCAGAAGATCAGCGCCGCCACCCTGACCGAGACCTACCCCATCCCCCGACTGGCCGTGCCGCTCGATCTGGCGCCCAACGAACTGGCGACGCTGCGCCTGGTGCCCGGGGTCATCGAAGATGCCGACCTGCCGGGGCAGGCCCCCGCTCTTCAGGGGGATGTGCTCGATAACGGGTTGCTTCGGATCCATCTGGGAGCGCAGGGTATCCAGCGGATGGTGTTTGCCGACGGCGACCGCGCCCACGAGATCCTGGCGGCGCCGCTGCTCTTCCAGATGCAGAAGGACGGCAGCAATGCCTGGTCGATGGGCATCGACCGTTACAGCGGGGAGGTCCTGGCAATCGCGGCCTTCGGCGCGCCGGTGGTTCTGGAAAGCGGACCGGTTCTTGTCCGCGTGGCCCTGCCGGGCGAGCTGGGCGGACAGCGGGCGGTGCTTCTGGCCACACTCTGCCGCGGAGAGTCCGTGCTCCACCTCGAACTGAAGGTCAACTACGCCGAGCCGCTCTCCGTGCTCAAGGCGGTTGTGACCCCCGCCCGGAGTCTGGCGCAACGGCAGGACCGGCTGGCCGGAGGCTGGGCGACGCGGGCCTGCGACGGGCTCGAACGCTACGCCCATCACGCGGTGCGCCTCGACGGCGAACCGGGCCTTGGCCTGGTCCTGCCCGACAGCTACGCGCTGGACGCCACGCCGGAGGCGGTTCGGCCGACGCTCCTGCGCAACTACCCCAACGCCATGCTGCCGAATACCATCGCCGCCATCGGCCAGCCGCAGGAGCTGGTCCACCGCTTCAGCTCCGATGACGGACCGCACGCCATCCGGCTGAGCCTGGCGGCGGGGCCGGCCGCTGCCCGCGAGTCGCTGGAACACCTGGTGGACCGCTTCCTGCGTCCGCCCATCGCCTGGGACGACTTTCTCGGCATCAGCCGCCAAATCCACAACGAGCAGAGCGAGAAGGTATGATCGAGGGCAAGACCGTGAAACTGAAAGGGGATTTGTCTATGACGATGACTATGCCAACCATGAATCAACGTGAGAATTACCAAGCCTTCTGCCGGCGGGAGCCGGGGGCGCGGGTGCCCAACATGGACCACGGGGCGCTCGAGGAGGCCATCGGACGCTGGTGGCGGGAGGGGATGAGCCCGGATCTGGATCCACACCGGTTTGACGAGTGGTGCGACGTCTTCGGGCTGGACCGCTACTACTACTGCATCGGGGTCGGCCCCGCACGCTGGTTGCCGGCGCCGTGCAAGGAGGAGGTGCTGGAGGAGACCGAGCATACGATCACCAAGCGCCATGGCGACGGCTCGATCCGCCAGGAGGGCAAGCCGGGGACGCACCAGTCGATCCCGCACGAGATCCGCCCGGCGGTGACGACCCGGGACGAATGGGATCGCATCAAGGAGTGGCTCGACGTGGAGTCGCCGTTGCAGTCGCCGGAGGTTCCGGCCGTGCGCGAGAAACTGGACCTTGCCCGGACCGCCACCGTGCCCGTGCGCCTCGGCGCCGGCTCGCTGCTGGGCGGCGCGCGCAACCTGCTGGGTTTCGAACAGTTCGCCATGCTCCCCTACGACGATCCGGAGTGGTTCGAGGACGTGCTGGAGACCTTCTGCCGCCAGGCGGAACGGCAGATCCGGTACTTCGGAGAACTGGCCATTCCCCTCGACTGCATCCACTTCTGGGAAGACATCTGCTTCAAGAACGGGCCCATCATCAGCCCCGCGAGCTTCCGCGAGTTCGCCCTGCCGCGCTACCGGCGCATCGCCGACCTGGCTGCTGCCTACGGCTACAGCCAGATCTCGGTCGACTCCGACGGCAATCTTGACGTGCTCCTGCCGCTCTGGCTCGAAGGCGGGGTCAATCTCTTCTGGCCGCTCGAGGTCCAGGCCGGGATGGATATCAATGTGTTGCAGGCAGAGTATCCGGAGCAGGCCATCTGGATGGGCGGCATCCACAAGCACCGGCTCACCGGCGGCGAAAAGATGATCGCCGCGGAACTCGAGCGCGTGCGCCCCGCCGTGGAGCGCGGCGGCTACATCCCGGCCCTCGACCACAATTGCCCGGAGGATGTGAGCTACGATAACTACCTGACCTATCTGCGGTTGCGCCATGAGATCCTCGGCCTGGGCATGGCCGCCCCTGACCGGTCGCGCGTGGGGCACTAGAAGGAGCAGCGTATGTACAATGTAGAACAACAACTCAAAGTTTTTGACACGCAGGAACACCACGCCGATGTCTGCGTCGTCGGCGGCGGCCTGGCCGGCTTGTGCGCGGCTGTGGCATCGGCGCGCGGCGGCGCTAAGACCGTCCTGATCCACGACCGGCCGGTGCTGGGTGGCAACGCCAGTTCGGAGGTGCGGATGTGGGTCGTGGGCGCGCAAATGCACGGCGGGGCTGAGGTCACCGAGACGGGCATCCTGGAGGAGATCAACCTCGACAACTATTGGCGCAACCCGCAGCTCATCTACTCCATCTGGGACAGTGTGCTGTATGAAAAGGCGGCGTTCTGCCCAAACCTGACGCTGCTATTGAACGCCTCGGTGAACGGCGGCCGGATGGAAGGCGGGCGGCTCGCGTCGGTCACGGCCTGGCAGTTGACCAGCCAGATTCAGCACACGGTGCATGCCCGCTATTTCATCGACTGCTCCGGCGACAGCGTGCTCGCGCCGATCACCGGCGCCCGGGTCCGCATCGGCCGCGAGAGCCGCGCCGAGTTCGGCGAGAGCATCGCGCCGGTGGAGGCGGACACGCGGACCATGGGCAACTCGCTGCTCTTGCAGTTCCGCGAGACCGAGGACCAGCAGTCCTTCGTCGCACCCCACTGGGCGTACAAGTTCCGATCCCCCGAGGAGCTGCCCACCCGTTTCGGCTGGCACGGTTGCACCATCCGCACCGACAACTTCTGGTGGGTGGAGATCGGCGGGCTGAACCACTCCATCCGGGATGCCGAGGTGATCCGCGACGAACTCATGAAGATCGGCTATGGCGTGGCCGATTACATCAAAAACTACTATCCCGGCAAGGCCGGGATCCAGAACTGGGCGCTGGAGTGGATCGGCTCGCTGCCGGGCAAGCGGGAGAACATCCGCTATGTCGGCGAGCATGTCTTGACCCAGAACGATGTCCAGGCCGGCGGCGACTTTGCCGACCGCGTCGCCTATGGCGGCTGGCCGATGGACGATCATCACCCGGCCGGCCTGCTTTACCCGGGCCATCCGACCATCTTCCACCGCGCGCCCTGTCCCTATGGCATCCCGTTCCGTTCCCTGTACTCGAAGAGCGTGCCCAACCTGCTCTTCGCCGGGCGCAACATCTCGGCCACGCATTCGGCCATGGCCAGCACGCGCGTGATGGCCACCACCAGCCTGATGGGCCAGGCGGTGGGTACCGCGGCGGCCCTGTGCGTCCGCGGCGGGTATGATCCGGCCGCGCTCTTCCCCACGCATATCGCCGCGCTGCAACAGCAACTCATGGATGACGACATCCTGCTGCCCGGGCTGCTGCGATCGGTGACCGATCTCACCCGCAGTGCGTCCCTGAGCGGCGCCGGCACAGGCCTGGAGGCCGTGCGCGACGGCTACGACCGGGCCAAGGGCAAGGATGCCCATGCCTGGGAAGGGGCCTTGGGCGAAGGCGTCACCTTCTCCTGGAAACAGCCGGAGCAGATCGGCGGGCTGCGCCTGGTTTTCGACAGCGACCTCGGACGGGTCAAGCGCATGCCTTGTTCCTATCCGCGCCGCACCGACCTGGTTGCTCCGCCGCCGCAGCTCATCCGGCAGTACCGGGTGGAGGCGCAGGGCGGGGATGGCAGTTGGCAGGCAGTCGCCCGCGAAACCGACAACCATCAGCGCCTGGTTCGGTTGCCGCTCGGCCTCACCGCCCGGGCGATCCGCGTTGTTCCGGAAGCGACCTGGGGCGCCGAGGCGGCGCGCATCTTCAGCATCGACGTGTTGCGTGAGCAGCCGGCTTGTATCGGCAGCGTGCCGGAAGGCGAGCGCTGGGCGGAGGTCGTCGCCCGCACACCGGAAGCTGACCTGCGGCCTACCGCTGTGAAGCACGCCGCACGGATCATCGACTGGCAATGCTCCACGCCGCAGGCCAAGCCTGTCCGCACGCCGGCGCGCCTCTCCGATACACTCGGATGGACCGCGGTCAAAGGGGATCACGAGGGCTTCGTCAATGTCCACGAACGCTTTCCGTCCACCGACGGGATCGTCTTCCTCGCGGCGCGCATCCGGGTCACGCAGGCCGGCACCTGGGTCGCCTGTCTTGGCCACGACGGCGGCGCGGAAATCTTCGTGGATGGCCGCAGCGCGTTGCACCAGCCGGTGCTGGTCAACCCGGCGAAGGCCGGCCGTTCGCGTGCCACACTCGACTTGGCAGCCGGCGAGCACGAACTCGTGGTCGCCCTCGATCTGGCCGACGGTAAAGGGTGGGGGATCTACTTCCACCTGGAACGGGCCGAAGACTCGACCGCCGGCGAACTGCCCACGGTCCTACCGCTTGCCGTTCCGGTCTACAGAAACGGCGGAAAGGTGTCTTGATGCGTATCCTGTATCTCGACATCGATTCGCTGCGACCCGATCACCTGGGCTGCTATGGCTACGACCGGGCAACCAGTCCGAACATCGACCGCCTGGCGCGCGAGGGCGTGGTCTTCGACAATGTCCATGCCTCAGACGCGCCCTGCATGCCGAGCCGCACCAGCCTCTTTTCCGGGCAGTTCGGCATCCACCACGGCTGCGTTTCACATACCGGCACGCGCGCCGAACCGTTCGCGGATGGGGCTGCCCGCAGGTTCCGCTCGCAGTGGGGGCGGACGAACTGGATGCGTCACCTGCGCGACGCCGGCCTGCACACCGCCACCTTCAGTTCCTTTGGCGAGCGGCACTCCGCGTGGCACTGGTATGCGGGCTTTGCCGAGACGCATGACACCGGCGATTTCGGTCATGACATCGCGAACCAGATCACCCCCGCCGCCGGCGAGTGGCTCCGTCGAAACGCCCGGAAGGACAACTGGTTCCTGCACGTCAACTACTGGGATGTACACACGCCCTACCGGGCGCCGGCGGAGCTGGGCAATCCCTTCGCCGACAGCCCGCCGCCCCACGACTGGCTCACGCAGGAGATGCTGGACCAGCACCGCCAGGAACCGGGAATCCGCTCGGCCCGGGATGCCCTCTTCCTCCGCGCCGCCGCGGCGCATCCGCGCAATCCGGCGACCCTGGAGACCCTCGCTGATGTCAGGCGAATGGTGGACGGGTACGATGTCGGCATCCGCTACGCCGACCAGCATGTCGGGCAGTTGCTCGGCGAACTCGAGGCGCTGGGCGTACTCGACGACACCGCCGTCATTGTCAGCGCCGACCACGGCGAGAATCTTGGCGAACTCAATTCCTACGGCGGGCACTGCTTCGCCGATCAGTTCACCACCCGGGTGCCGCTGATCATCCGCTGGCCGGGGATCACCGAGGCCGGCGCGCGGCGTGCGGCACTGCACTACCACATCGACCTGGCCGCCACCGTCAATCAGTGCCTGGGAATCAGCAGTCATTCGTCCTGGGATGCCAGGGGATTCGCTGAAGCACTCAAGTTAGGTGGAGCGGACACGGGCCGCGACCATCTCGTGCTCTCCCAAATGGCGCAGACCTGCCAGCGCTCGGTCCGCTTCCGGGACTCCGGGCGGGACTACATCTATCTTCGCACCTACCGGAGCGGCTTCTATGCCATGCCGGAGAGCCTGCTTTTCGACCTCGGCGAGGATTCCCACGAGCAGCGGAACCTGGCGGACGCGCGCCCGGATCTGGTCGGGCGCGCCGCCGGACTTCTGGACAACTGGCGCGGTGAGATGCTCTCCGGCCAGGCACACGAAGACCCGCTGGTAACCGTTCTAGGCGAGCGACCGGAGGACAATCCGGATCGGTACCGCGAACGCCTCCGGCAGACCGGTCGCGGCCACTGGGCCGATGCCCTTGGCACGGACACACAGAGGAGCAACCCATGCGCATAGTCGTTCTGGATGGCCACACGCTGAAACCCGGGGATCTCTCCTGGGAGTCACTTGCAGCCCTTGGGGAACTGACGGTGCATGAGCGCACCCCCGCGGCAGAGATCGTTACCCGCTCGGGCGGGGCCGGGATACTGCTAACGAACAAGACCCCGCTCTCCGGCGACACCATCGGCCGGTTGCCGGAGCTGCGCTACATCGGCGTTCTGGCCACGGGCTACAATGTCGTCGACAGCGAGGCGGCGGCGGCACGCGGTATTGCGGTGACCAATGTCCCGGAATACGGCACGGCCTCCGTCGTCCAACTGGTCTTCGCCCACCTCCTGAATCTCTGCAATCATGTGGCGGAACACGGGGCCAGCGTTCGCGCTGGTGCCTGGAGCCGGTCGCCGGATTTCTGCTTCTGGGAACATCCGCTGGTGGAGTTGTCCGGCCGGACCCTGGGGATCGTGGGCGCTGGCCGGATCGGTTCCGCCGTAGCGCGCGTCGCGGAAGCCTTCGGCATGCGGGTCCTGGTCAGCGGCCGTCCCGGCGGCAAGCAGGAGGCCGGTGGTTTCCAGAGGACCGACCTGAAGACGCTCTTCCGGGAGAGCGATGTGGTGAGCCTGCACTGTCCGCTGACCGCGGAGACGCGAGGCCTCGTCAACCGCGATCTGCTCGGGCTGATGAAGCCGGGCGCGTTCCTGATCAACACGGGCCGGGGTCCGCTGGTCGTCGAAGAGGATCTGGCGGCGGCGCTCAACGAGGGAAGGATAGCGGGCGCGGGCCTGGACGTTCTGGGTACGGAACCACCGGCCCCGGACAACCCGCTGCTGAGCGCCCGCAACGGCTGCATCACGCCGCACATCGCCTGGGCCACCCTCGCCGCGCGCCGGCGGCTCATGCAGACCGCCTGCGAGAATGTCCGGGCTTTCCTGAACGGTGACAGGATCCATGTCGTGAACGGGCTATGAAGAGGGATCGATGAAACCAACTATCACCCGCGCCATCTTCTCGATGGACGGCTACTGCGTCTGGGACCCGTCACTGGTCAAGGACGCCGAAGGCCGGCACCACCTCTTCTTTTCGCGCTGGCCGATCGACGCAATGAAGGAGGGCGAGACGTGGTCCAAGGGCTTTGAGGCGTGGGTCACGCATTCCGAGGTCTGCCGCGCCACGGCGGAGACCCCCTTCGGACCGTACCACTTCGCGGAGGTCGTGCTGCCGAAGCGCCCCGGTTACTGGGACGGTGACGTCACCCACAATCCGAGCATCCGCCGGTTCAAAGACCGGTATTATCTGTACTACAACGGCAACCAGAGCGACGGCGGGTGGTGGGACCACCGGAACAACCAGCGCGTGGGGGTGGCTATTGCGGATCGGCCGGAGGGACCATGGACCCGGTTCGACAAGCCGTTGCTCGACGTGACGCCCGGCGCTTGGGATGCCGCGTGCACGAACAACGCCGTGTGCGCGCAGGCACCGGACGGTCGGTACATCCTTCTCTACAAGGGGGTTGGTGACCGGTTGCCGCCTCCGCAATACGGTCCTGTGCTGCATGGCGTCGCCTTTGCCGACCGCCCCGAGGGGCCCTTCGTGAAACACCCCGAACCGATCTTCGCCAGCGCGGATGCCGCCTTCCCCGGGGAAGACCCCTTCGTCTGGTGTCAGGACGGACGCTATCACGCCCTACTCAAAGACCAGGGCACCTACTATTCGCCGTCACACAAGGCGATCGTGCGCTTCGAGTCGGAGGATGGACTTCACTGGGCGGTGGCGGAAGATCCGATGTTCCAGGAAAAGGCGTTGCTCCACCCCGACGGCCGGCGCGAGGAGGTGCACCGTCTCGAACGGCCGTTCCTGTATTGCACGGAGGACGGGCCGCAGATCTTTTTCTGCGGCGTAAAACTGCACGCCGACCGGCATGAATCGGTGATTGCCGCGATGACGCTAAACCCATGAGCCAAACGGGAGATCCAACCATGCTGAAAACCCATACCATGTTCTGCGCCGGCGCCATCGCGCTGGCATCTTTTGCCCAGGCGGCGGACAAGCTCCCCGACTTCGTGAGCAAGGTGCAGCTCCACAATTTTGACGGCTACGAACTGACGCCGGATGGCAAGGGGGTGAGTGTGTACCGGCTGCCAGCCGAGGTGCGCGGACACCTGAGCCAGGCTGGGGCGAGAATCATGGTCTTTTCGCAATCTGGTGAGATCCGCTTTGTCCTCAAGGACGGCGCCAAGCTTGAGGATATGACGATTCATTTCAAATCGAATCGCAATACGCTGATCAGCTTCTATCGCGGCGATGAACTCTGCGGCAGCACGACCCTCATAGATAAGAAAGGCGTTGAGCCGTACATCCCCCCGAGTCTGGTCGGCAAGACCTCGACCCCCGAGTATCCGGACAAGGCCTGTGAAATTGATTTGCAGCCGGCCAAATTGAAACTCTCCGCAAAGGCCGCGGAGGGGCCGAAGCCGGCGCAGCGTTTTCCGGAACAGGTCTACCGCGTCGTTCTCGATGGCGGCGTGATCACGCTGACCGGGATCGAGGGCGACATCCGCCCGCCCAAGCCGGAAGAACTGCCACCGGTGCTCGTCAGTTATGGCACCTCCATCAGCATGGGGGCCGCGGCCACCAAACCCGAACTCCGGTTCACCGCGCTCACCGCCGCAGCGCTGGGCTACAGCCTGCGGAACCTCGGTTGCAGCGGCAGCGCCTTCTGCGAAAAGGAAATGGCTGACTACCTGGCGAAGCAGCCCGGCGATCTCTTCCTCTTCGAGATCTCGGTAAACATGGTCGGCAACGACTACAGCACCGAAGAATTCCGCAAGCGCGCCACCTATCTGATCGATGGCGTCGCCAAGGCCCATCCCAAGGCGCAGGTGGTCTGCATCAGCATTCTCCGATATGGCGCCGACAGGGCAAATAATCCAGAAAAGGCCATCCGCCCCCGGGAATTCCGCACAGCCTTGGCAGAGATCTGCCGGGCGACGCCGCACAAGAATGTCCATTTCGTCGATGGCACGCAGCTCCTCAGTTTAGGGGGCCTGGCCAAAGACAATATCCATCCGACGGATGTGGGCCATGCCGAGATCGCCAGCAAGCTTGTCCCGCAGATCCGCGCAATCCTGGACGGAAAGGGCAAGTGAACATGGCATTCAAATACCCGCTCGGTATCAGCAGCGAAGAAGTCATCGCCAAAGATAACGCACCAACCTTGGAGGCAGATATCCATGTACAATGTTGAACGGCCCAGAGGTGCGCCCGCCGGCGAACCGCCAGCACTCCGGCCGCTTGCCGTTCCGGCCTGCCGGAACGGAGCGGAAAAGTCATGATGCGTATCCTGAATCCAGACACCCCCATGCTCAGCCGCGCCTTTCGGGACGCGGGCTATCGCACCGCCCTGCTCGGTAAGCTGCATATGCGCCAGGCGGCGAAAGCCGGCAGTCCGGCCTGCGACCACCGGATGCTCCACAAGGAATTAATGTACGAGGCATCGGGCAAGGTGCCGCTGATTGTGCGCCTGCCGGGCGGCCAGACCTGCTCCGTGCCGGCGCCGGTCTCGCTACTCGGTCTCGTGCCCACGCTGCTGGATCTGGCCGGGGTGGACCGCAAGGCCATGCCGGTTCTGCACGGGACCACGCTCCGGCCCGAGCATTCCAAGCGCGTCCACGCCTTCCGCAAGGCGCTGCTCGACTGGATGATCAACACCCAAAACGTCCCCATGCCTCGGGGAAGAAAGGAATAACCATGAAACACATCCCCACCCAAGCAACCGACCCGCTAACCTGTCCCGTTTATCAGGTCGTGGTCAATGGACACCCTGTCACCGTCCATGGCGCCAAGAGCTGTCAGGCACCTTTCCCGTTCAAGGTCTTCAAGGCCGGAACGCATCCGGGCATCAAGATGCACCGTCCCGACGCCTGGGGCGGCCCTGCGCAGATCGCCGAGGCCGGCAATGCCCCCTATGCCTTTGCCTGTTTTCCCGCGGAGGGACCGGTCACCGTTGAGATCCGCAGTTCCCTGCCATTGGACAAGGTGCAGGTGCGTCCGGCGCGGGCAGCGACGGTCGACCGGGTCGACAAGCACACGCTGGCCCTGCGGCTCGACGGCCCGGCGAAGGTCTCGGTCGAGCCGGACGGACGCCACGGCGGGTTGCTGCTCTTTGCCGATGAGCCCGAGACCGATATTCCCGACGCCGACGACCCGAAGGTGCACTTCTACGGTCCGGGGCTGCATCGGGCGGGGGTCATCGAGCTCAAAGACGGCGAGACGCTCTACCTCGCGCCGGGCGCGGTCGTCGAGGGCGGCATCTGTGCGAAGAACGCCAAAGACATTCGCATTCTCGGCCGCGGCATCCTCTGCGGCGATCCGTGGGGCTGGCGCGCCGGGCCGCAGCCGCACATGGTGATGCTCGATCAATCCGAGAACATCCACATCGAGGGGATCGTCCTGCGCTGCTCCTGGCAGTGGACGATGCGCACGATGGGCTGCCGCCATGTCACCTTCCGCAACCTCAAGCTCTGCCAAGGGAAGAACCTCAATGACGACGGCATCGACCCCTGCAGCACCAGCGACGTATTGATCGAAGACTGCTTCATTCGCACCCATGACGACAATATCTCGGTCAAGGCCCACTGCGACGACCGCCGCCCGTGCGAACGCATCGAGATCCGCAACTGTCTGCACTGGAGCGATCTCTCCCGTATTCTCATGGTCGGCCCGGAGTCCCATGCTGACCGCATCGGCGACATCCACATGCACGACTGCGAGGTGATTTATCTCGGCCCGCCCGTCCGAAAGACCGGCTTTGGCGACTGGGACGGCTGCGCGCCATTCGTCTGCATCGAGGCGGCGGAGGACTGTCTGATGGAAGATATCCTCATCGAAAACGTCGTGGTCCACCTGGATGAGGACCGCCACGAAAAGGATCTGATCAAGATCGAGCCGTGTCTGACCATCTTCAGCAAACGCAACACCATGGGGCGCGTGCGCAACATCACCTTCCGCAATGTCGAGTGCCTCGGCCCCTGGCAGCCGCGCATCTGCATCTGGGGCAAGGACGCCGAGCACGATGTCCGGGGGGTGCGCTTCGAGAACGTCCGCATCGCCGGCGCCCCGCTGGACAAGTCCTACCCGCAGCTCAGCATCAGCGAAGAGCATGCCGCGGACATCAGCTTCGATACGAAGAGGATGGCCACAAAAGGCACAAAATGCACATAAGGAAAAGGATGATCACCGACAGCACAGAGGTCGAACCCAGTGAATGTTTTTGTGCCTTTTGTGGCCAATTCTCCTACGCGAAGGAAGTGAAATCATGACCACAGAAGGCATAAGAAGGACAGAAGAAGCAGGTGACCAGGAGATCCTCGCGTTGTGTGATCGCGTGAGGGAGATTGCGTTTGGTCTGCACACGTACCTGCGGCATGGCCATCTGGAGAAGGTCTACGAGAACGGTCTTGCGCATCGACTGCGAAGGGCTGGAATTGCCGTGGACCAGCAACGGCCGTTGCAGGTGTGCGACGAAGATGGAACGGTGCTGGGAGACTACTTCGCGGATTTGTTCGTGGACGGTCGCCTGATCGTGGAACTGAAAGCCTGTAAAGTCCTATCGAGTGAGCATACTGCGCAGGTTCTCGGTTACCTGCGAGCCTCCGGAAATCGGCATGCTCTCCTGATCAATTTCGGTTCCCCAAGAATCGAGTTCAAGAAACTCATTTTGTGACTTCTGTGCCTTTTGTGGCCAATTCTTCAACACCCGCAGACGGCACGATTGATGCAATAGGAGCCTAAACCCATGAAACCCCACCGCCCCAACTTCCTCGTCTTCTGCGTTGACCAGATGCAGTCGTATTGCCTCGGCTGCAACGGCCACCCAATGGTGAAGACCCCGAACATCGACGCCCTTGCCGCCCGCGGTGTCAACTTCAACCGCGGCTACTGCAACAACCCGGTCTGCATGCCCAGCCGCGCCACGATGATCACCGGCAAGACACCGCGCCAGCACGGCCTCTTGACCAACGGCAACATCTTTCCGGCGGACGTACCGACCGTCACTCAGGCGCTGGCCGACGCCGGTTACCGCACGCACGGCGCCGGCAAGTTCCACTTTCAGCCCGGTGGCGGATACTTCGGCGACAACATCCCCTCCGCTGAATGGTGGAAGCCCTGGTGGAACGGCGAAGGGAAACCCCTGCCGTCGCCCTACTACGGCTATCAGACCACGAATTTTGTCTGCGGCCATACCACGGATGCATTCGGCGAGTACCGGGAATGGCTGAAGCAGAACCATCCCGATTCTTCGCGCAAGCTGGCCAGGGATCAGGCCTACCACAGTTGCGGACGGGGATTCCGTATCGATATTCCGGAGGAGCACCACTACAACCACTGGATCGCCGACCGGAGCATGGCCTTTCTCGATGCACAGGCGAAAGATCAGCCCTTCTTTCTCTTCTGCAGTTTCCCGGATCCGCATTTCCCCTTTGGCGCCTGCCGCCCCTACAGCGAGATGTACGATCCGTCCACCTTGCCGCTCCCGCCCACGCTGGAAGAGCGGGGCGAGCCCTGCGCCTTTCTCGCCGGAAAATCGGAGCGGCGCGGACCGGATGATGACGCGGAGATGCGCGAGATTCTGGCGCAGACCTACGGCATGATCAGCCACATCGACACCAATGTGGGCCGCGTGCTGGCGGCGCTGGAAGCCAACGGCCAGGCGGACAACACCATCGTCCTCTTCATCTCAGACCACGGCGAGTATCTTGGCGGCCACGGCCTTCTCTACAAGGGCGCCTGGCCCTACGAGGAACTCTGGCGCATCCCGTTCATAGCCGCCGGTCCCGGCGTGCAGCCCGGCGTATGCAGCACCCCGGTGAGCCTGCTCGATCTGGCCCCGACCTTCCTCGACTACGCCGGGCTCGATCCGCTCGCGCTGGACACCCGCGGCCCAGGGCCGATGAACCGCCTGCCGCCTGCCGGCCAATCCCTGCGCCCCTTCCTCGAAGGTCAACCCCACGCGCCGCACGAGTCGCTCGTTATGGAATACGACGAAGACCTCGGCGACGCCCCGGTCTGCCGTCTGCGCGGCCTGATCGACGGCGACTGGAAGCTCGTGCTCTACGGCGGCTTCGACGACGGCGTGCTCTTCAACCTTGCCGACGATCCGCACGAATTGCGCAATCTCTGGAACGAGCCGAAGGCGCAAGGCCGCAAGTCCGCGCTGCTCGCGCGCCTCGTGCAGCGCCTGGCGCAGACCGACCGCTTCGATTCACGCCGGTATTGCGGAGCATGAACATCGATCTCACAGGTCGGATTGCCGTGGTGACGGGCGCGACCGGGGAACTCGGACGCGTGATCACGCGGACCTTGGCGGACTGCGGCGCACGCGTGGCGGCTCACTATCACCAGGCCGCCGACCAGGCCGGGGAGCTGTCGGCCGCCTGCATCGTGCAGGCCGATGTGACCCTGGAAGAAGACGTGCTGCGGATGCGCGACGAGATTCACCGCCAACTCGGTGTGCCGGACATCATCGTCAACAACGCGGTGATCCAGTACACGTGGACGAATGTGCTGCGTCAATCCCCGGCGGATTACCGCTCGCAGTTTGAAAGCTGCGTGCTGCAAAACGTGCACATGGCGCAGGCCTTCGTTCCCGGAATGATCGAGAAGAAACGGGGACGCGTCATTGCCATCAACACCGAGTGCGCGATGCAGAACGCGCCGGGCCAATCCGCCTATGTCTCCGGCAAGCGCGGGATGGACGGCGTGCTGCGCTGTCTGGCGAAGGAGGTCGGCCCGCACGGCATCACGGTCAACCAGGTCGCTCCGGGCTGGATGATCAGCGAAAAGTCGCGGGCCGAGGGCACAGAGCGACAGGAGGAATACGAGCGCAACGTTCCCCTGCGTCGCCGGGGCGAAGACCAGGACATCGCCAACGCCGTCGCGTTCCTCGCCAGCGACCTCGCGGCTTTCATCTCCGGCGTCTATCTGCCGGTCTGCGGCGGCAATGTCATGCCGGGAATTTAGAAATCACTCTATGAGGAGGCAACGAAAGTGATCACAAGCAATATGAAACCTGAAAGGAGACGCGACGGATGTATGCACACATCGGACTGATCGTTTTGCTGACGGCGGCAAACCTGGCAGCGCAAGTGGAAGGCGGCCTCAATATCCACGGGGAGACGCCCCTGCCCGAGCGCGTCGCGGTATGGGTCGAGGATGTGACGCAGGAGGTCCGGCTCGAGTCGATCGATCAGGGCCCGATCCCAATCAATATCTCGCTCGATGCGCCGGGCTATGTAACGCTGGTCATCGAGACCGAACAGGGCGTGCGCGTGCGCAATCTGGTCAGCGAACGCCTGTTTCAGTCTGGCCAACACGTCATCGGCTGGGACGGCCTCGACGAGGCGGGCATCCCGGCCATTACGCAGGGGGGGTATGACCTGTACCCCAACCTGGTCGCGCCGGGCAAGTACCGGGTCCGCGGGCTCGTCCGCGGAGCCATCAACCTGCGCTACGAGTTGAGCGTCCATACCGCCGGCAATCCGCCGTGGCGTACACCGGACGGCACCGGCGGCTGGCTGGCAGATCATACGCCGCCCTCGGGGGTGGTGTTTCTGCCCGGCGACAAGCCGCGGATGCTGATCGGCAGTTTCGTGGCCGAAGCCGGTGATGGCCTGGTCTGGACAGATCTGGCCGGGCATAAGCTGGCGGGCGTCCGCAGCTCGGGGATGGGCGGCGGCTGGTGTGGCGCCTACCTGCTGGCAAGGGGCCACGCACCGGGAGCACCCGAAGCGTATCTGACCGCCGCCAAGGACTCCGTCGAACTCTGGTCCGTCAATCCCCGGCGCAACATCCTCGGAGCGCAACGCGTGGACGGCAAGAGCGTTCAAGGCATTGC
>FLOH01001219.1_pt1 | contig 41310 bp, 42 predicted proteins | sample 756751 | NCBI WGS metagenome assembly FLOH01 (sample SAMEA4026879, study PRJEB14308) | marine metagenome | biome: coastal water; material: water | depth 74 m
CTTTTGCCCAAACTCTTCGTCATACTCAAAAAAATAATCCTCGGAATATCAACTATATGCCTGTGGTTATTTTTTCAAGTATTCCTTGATTTTGAACAAAATTGCTATTCTCGGACAGCCTCCTAGTGACTCTGGTGCAATTGCCTTTGTTCGGTGGTTGACAAAAGATTACAATAAATATATTAAAAGCCCAGCATGCGTTAGTCGTCCTTATTCTTTAATCAAAAATCAACATATCAAATCAACCGGTAGAGAAATTTATGAATCTTTTTTTTCTTTCCATGTTGTTAATCGCTTCCGGGGGATTTTCAGCTCTGATACTCCGGCGCCAATTTACAGTGATGAAGACAATCGGTGTTCTTGGGATCAGCGCCGGATGTTTGCTCGGATTGATTGATGCCTTGTCCAAGCTGTTCAATCCCGGACAGGTTTCATTTTCCATTAAATACCTGAACGTATTGTTCCTGTCATTTAAAATTGACGGTCTGTCGGCCTTTTTCCTGGTTGCAATATTCGCTGTTTCACTGCTTTCCGCTATCTACAGCTTTCATTACATGGACAAACCGGAAAAAGCGTTGCGGACGTCCGTCAACTACCTGTTTTTCAGCCTGTTGATTGCTTCCATGGCATTGGTTGTGACCGCGGATAATATGATCGCATTTATGTTTTCCTGGGAAATCATGTCCCTGTCATCCTTTTTTCTGGTCATATACGATTATCAATCGCCGGAAAATCGAAAAGCGGGGTACCTCTATTTTGTTTTTTCCCATGTGGGAGCCATGTTTATCTTCGCGGCCTTCGGTATCATGTACGGCTATACCGGCAGCTTTGGATTTACCGGTGCTTTGCCCGAAACGGCAAAAATTCTGGTTTTTATTCTTTCCTTTATTGGGTTTGGCTCAAAGGCCGGCGTATTCCCGTTTCACGTTTGGCTACCCCACGCACATCCGGCAGCGCCCAGTCATATTTCAGCGGTCATGTCCGGTGTCATGATCAAAACCGGCATTTACGGTATTGTACGGATGTACTGGGTGCTTGATCTGCACACGCCGTTATTCGGTGAAATCGTTTTGATTGCGGGAATGGTTTCCGGAATACTGGGCGTTGTCTATGCCCTCGGCCAGCATGATCTCAAACGACTACTGGCCTACCACAGCGTTGAAAATATCGGGATCATTCTGATCGGGATCGGGATCGGGATGATCGGTGTATCATTCAATAACCCGATCATGGCAGCGCTTGGGTTTTCAGGCGGCCTGCTCCATGTGCTGAATCATTCGATTTTTAAATCACTCCTTTTTATGGGAGCCGGGGTTGTGATTCAAAAAACAGGCACCCGTTCCATTGATGCTCTGGGTGGACTTTTAAAAAATATGAAAATTACCGGGGTCACCTTTCTCATCGGCTCCCTGGCCATTTCCGGACTTCCCCCCTTTAACGGATTTGTGAGCGAGTTTTTAATATATCTGGGGGGATTCCAGGGTGTGGCACTGAATAAAACGGCCTTTGTGTTGAGTCTTCTTGCCATTGTCAGTCTCGCTGTTATCGGCGGCCTGGCCCTGGCCTGCTTCACAAAAGTTGTGGGTGTGGTCTTCCAGGGTGAACCGCGAACCCCCGCAGCTGAGAATGTAAATGAAAAAGGGCCGGCAATGCTGGTTCCCATGCTGGTGCTGGCCGGCGCCTGTGTTGTTATCGGTGTATTCCCCAGGGTATTTGTTCTCATGGCCCTGAAGGGAGTCGAATCCCTGGGACTTGCGTCCGGCACTGTTTCATTGGCGCCGTTTGTTCAGATAACGGGGAATATTACGCTGGCCGTGGCGATTTTCTTTGCAATCTTCCTTTTGATTCTGGCCCTCCGCATGGTTTTATACCGGGGCAAGACTGTTGGTCGATCCGGCACCTGGGGTTGTGGTTTTACGCAACCCACCGTTAAAATGCAGTATACGGGGTCCTCCTATGCGGCTTCCATCCTGGCATTTTTCAAACCGGTTGCCCCGCTACACGAGGACCACCCGGCGATACGGGGCCGGTTCCCCAATAAGACCCATTACCACAGTCATATTAATGATATTGCCGAACTCCATATGGGAAATGCCATTGTAAGGCCGATCCTGTGGCTGTTCGACCAATTGCGGTGGATACAGCACGGAGATATTCACCTGTATATCGGTTATATCCTGCTGGCCATCGTGGTCCTGTTGTTTTTTATTTGATTGTAACGGGTGCGTTTTATGACAAAATCCATTTTACTTTGGGCTCTCGCCATACTCCTGGCGCCGTTTTTTTCCGCAGTCATCCTCAAGGTTAAGGCGTTTTTCGGCGGCAGAAAAGGGTCACCGCTCCTGATCAATTATTACACCCTGATCAAGCTTTTCAAAAAGGGATCGGTTTACAGCACCAGCACAACCTTTCTTTTCAAGCTGGGGCCCATGGTTTCCCTTTGTGCAGCCATCACGGTGCTGATGTTTCTTCCCATCGCGGGACAACCGCCGATTTTTTCGTTTAACGGCGATATTATTTTCATTTTATACCTGTTGGGGCTGGGACGGTTTTTTACCATTGTGGCGGCCATGGATACCGCCTCCCCTTTTGAAGGGATGGGTGCGGCCAGGGAGGCGTATTTCCCCATCATATGCGAAGCGACCATGTTCATGATCCTGGTCCTGTTCTACATATTCACCGGCAAATTGCAGCTTGCCGCCTATTTTTCCGGCGGCCATCCCCTGGGACTCTGGCAGGCGGCAGGATCACCGCTGCTGTTCGTGGTCATTTCCTTTTTCATCATCCTTTTGACGGAAAATTCCAGGGTGCCGGTGGATGATCCGGCCACCCACCTTGAGCTGACCATGATCCATGAAGTCATGGTATTGGATCACAGCGGACCGGATCTCGGATTTATTGAAATGGGATCTTTTTGTAAGCTGTTTTTCTATTCAACCATTGTCGCCAGTCTGATTTTCCCTTTTGAACTGGGCCATCCTGCATTAAATATGGGCATGTTTTTTGTGGCGCTACTGTTTGTATACGTTGCCATCGGTGTGATGGAATCGGTCATGGCCCGTTACCGAATGGATAGAGTTCCCAAATTTGTCCTGACCTCTTTTGCCCTGGCCTTTTTTGCAACTATTATCACCCTGGAGTTTGTAAAATGAGCAATCCGGTTGATGTCATATTGTCCCTGGTACTGTTGTCGTGTCTGTTTTCATTCGGGTCAAGCCGTCTCCCGGGACTGATCAAAGTCCTGGCGTTTCAAGGTGTGGTGGTATCCATTGTGCCGCTGTTTATAGACCAAAACATGACCGGCGGCGGAATCTTGTTCGCCCTAATCACATTGACCATTCGTGGCATGGTAATCCCTTTATGTATTTATCTGGCCATTAAAAAGGTCGCCATCCACCGAGAGGTCGAGCCCATCGTCGGGTACCATGCTTCCATGCTGGCAGGTCTTGGATTAATCGTTGGGGCAATATATGTCAGTCATAATTTCCATGTCCCGGCCAGCAACAGTGTACTGCTGCTGCCCGCCGCCATTACGGTTCTGGTATCCGGAATGTTTCTGTTGATGGCCCGGAGAAATGCCATCGCCATGGTTCTGGGGTATATTATGATGGAAAACGGTATCTATCTGGTGGGAACGACCTTCTCTGCTCATGCCCGACACATCGTGGAATTCGGCATCCTTCTGGACGTTCTGGCCGGCGTCATGATCATGGCGATCATCCTTCAGAATATCAGACGAACGTTTGATGACGTGGATACAGCGCTACTTAGAACATTAAAGGAATAGGTGTTATTTTATGCTTGAATTTGTTTTTCTAGCCCCGTTTCTTGCCGGCATCGTTGCGTTTTTTCTTCCCCGGAATCTGGGACGTCCGCTGCTGGTCATCATTGGCGCCATCCACCTGTTGCTGTCCATTCTCATCTGGGTCCGTCGACCTGTGTCCATGTTCCCGGAATATTTCGCGGTAACACCTGAAGGTTTGTTGTCGCTCCTTGTCATATCGTTGCTGTTTTTTTTGATTTCCATATACACAACCGGTTATCTCAAGGCGTCAAATATTAAATCCGAAAACATATTTACCGGATCCATGCTCCTGTTTTTGTCCACCATGACTTTAGTCACCCTCTCAGACCATATCATGGTCATGTGGATTGCCATCGAAGCGACGACCCTGGCCAGTGCACCGCTGATTTACACCCACAGGACTGCCGCGTCTCTTGAGGCCACCTGGAAATATGTCCTGATCTGTTCCGTGGGTATCGCCATGGCGCTGCTGGGATCGGTGCTGATTACCGTTTCTATGGATGTGGGCAAGGTGAATGCGCCCATATCATTTTCCGGCCTTACGGCTGTCGCCAAAAGCCTTGATCCCATGTGGCTGAAGGCCGGCTTTGTATTCATTCTTGTGGGGTACGGCACTAAAATGGGCCTGGCGCCCATGCACACGTGGCTTCCCGATGCCCACAGCGAAGCTCCCAGCCCGGCGTCGGCCCTTTTGTCCGGTGTTTTGCTGAACTGTGCTTACTTAGGAATTTTTAAAACCAACAACATCATGGTCGCTGCGGGCCTGGGTGATTTTTCCGGTACCATCCTCATGGTCTTCGGCCTTATATCCATTTTAGCGGCTGCCACCTTTATTCTAAAACAGACCGAGTATAAGCGGATGCTGGCCTATTCGAGCATCGAAAATATGGGGATTATCGCCTTCGGAACGGGTGTTGGTGGGCTGGCCGCATATGGGGCCATCATATGTCTGATCCATCACAGCCTGATCAAATCCTCCCTGTTCCTGACCTCGGGCAACATTTTGCTGGGTTACGGCAGCCGGCTGATTAAGGGGACAGGGAACCTGGTGAATCGCATGCCCAGGACCTTTGTGGCGTTTTTCGCAGGATTCGCAGGTATCTCCGGATTTCCGCCCTTTGGGATTTTCATCGGAGAGTTATTTATCATCGTCGGTACGTTCCGTGCCGGTCACTATGTGGGTGTCGGAATTTTTGTCTTTAGCTTGTGCGTCATTTTTGCCGGTTTTGCCAACCAAATCCTTAAAATTTCCTTTGATGATACGGATGTGACGATTCAATTGCCTGAAAGGGCCGTCATGGTCTGGCCCCAGTATGCCTTGCTGTTGACCTCTCTGGTGTTGTGTTTCTGGGTCCCGAATACCCTGTACCAGACCATTATCCATGCGGTGACGTCCATCGGTGGAGGATTTTAATGAAAACCGATTTTTTAGAGATTTCAAATGGTGAGGCCATCAGTCGCGAGCAGATTCCACACCTTTCCTTTGATGTTTTTCATGATGAGGCGCTGAATATTGTCGGAAACGGTGGCAAGGTTGTCCATTATTTCGCCTATTCGGATGGCGGTTTTGTCAAACTGCTGGCCGTGTTAAGGACAGACACTCTGCTGGTGGCAGGCTGTGACGCGCCGGATGCCTATCCATCATTGAGCACTCAATGCGAACCCTTCCACATGTTTGAGCGGGAGATGGCTGAACAATTCGGCATCCGGCCCGAAGGCCATCCATGGCTCAAAATGGTCCGCTATCACCCCAACTGCCGGAACGTGCCGGATGTTTTCGGTAACAACTACCATGAAGACATTCCGGGAAATTACGATTACTACGCTGTGGAAGGCGAAGAGATCCACGAAGTGGCCGTGGGCCCGGTGCATGCAGGGGTCATTGAGCCCGGGCATTTTCGGTTTAACTGTATTGGGGAACGGGTACTTAATCTGGAAATCCAATTGGGATATCAACACAGGGGTATTGAAACACTTTTAACACAGGTGCCGGCCAAACGGCTGCCGGTGCTTGCAGAAAGCATTGCCGGGGATACCACGGTGGGGCACAGCCTGTGCATGGCCCAGGCCTTGGAGGCCTTTTCGTCTGCTAAACCGGATTCCGGCGCACGGATCATCCGAACCATTGACTTGGAGCTGGAACGTATTCAGAATCATGTGGGGGACCTGGGTGCGTTGAGCGGGGACGTGGCGTTTTTGCCGCCTGCGAATTACTGTGGCCGCATGCGGGGCGATTTTTTGAATATGGCGCTGCTCCTTTGTGGAAACCGATTCAGTAAGGGATTTATTCGCCCGGGCGGCGTACTTTTTTCCATGGACGATAGCGTCCGTAACATTTTGTCAGAACGGATTATTGAAATTAAACCGCAGGTAAAACACGTCATCGATCTTCTTTTTTCCACATCGAGCGTCCGTTCCAGATTTGAGGATTGCGGCGCTGCCAGTAAATCCGACGCTGAAAAATTGGGTCTGGTGGGGCCAGCCGGTCGGGCCTGCGGAATTCCCTATGATGTGAGGCGCTGTTTTCCCACTGAGCATTACGGTAAACTTGATATCCCTGAAAATGCCGAGCTCACAGGTGATGTTTATGCCAGGGCAAAAGTAAGGGCGGATGAAGTTATGCAATCCATAGAGCTTATTCAGTCAATGCTGATCGATCCGGTTGAAACCCATTGTGTTGGCCCGGGCGCTGTTTCATTAGCGGCATCTTCATTTGTGGTGACCATCAATGAAGCCTGGCGTGGGGAGGTGTCGCACTGTGTATTGACGGATGCAGAGAACAAGATCCTCCGCTATAAGATTAAGGATCCCTCGTTTCACAACTGGAACGGATTGTCCATGTCTTTGCGGGATACGGAGATTTCTGATTTTCCCTTGAATAATAAGAGTTATAACCTGTCCTATTGCGGGTTTGATTTGTAGCAAAGCTCGCGGAAATTACGTTCCCACGCAGAGCATGGGAACGGGGATTAAAGAGAAACCACAATGCTCAACACGCTGAAAAATAGATTTGAACAAGGCTACCGAACGACCCGATACCCGCAAGAAAAAATTGACTTGTGGGAACGTTATCGAGGCCTGCCGAAGATCAATAAAGACGCATCTGCGGACTTGGTTTATCAATGTGCCGAAGCGTGTCCCCAGGATGCGATTGATGTTGAAAACAGATTGATTGATATGGGTCGTTGTATATTTTGCGGAACCTGCGAAAGAATTTCGAAAGGTCAATTTATTTTATTTACCCAGGATTTTGAAATTTCCGTTGCCGAAAAAAAACAGCTGCTGACGGACGGTACGCTTACATCTTTGGCCGACCATTCAAAACAGCACTTCAAGAAGCTTTTCGGAAGGTCTCTTCAGCTTCGCCAGGTGTCCGCCGCAGGTTGTAATGCCTGTGAAGCGGATTTAAATGTGCTGGCAACACCCTTTTTCGACCTTGCCCGGTTCGGCATCAACTTTGTGGCGTCACCCCGTCACTCCGATGGTATTGTGGTGACCGGTCCCATTTCAAGGAACATGAAAACGGCCCTTCTGAAGACATACGAAGCCGTGCCGGATCCTAAAGTCGTGATTGCCGTAGGAAGTTGCACCTTGACTGGCGGCCCCTTCAGGGGGAGTCCTGAAATCACCGAAGGTCTGGACAGTCTGTTGCCGGTGGACCTGTTTATCCCGGGTTGTCCGCCCCATCCCCTGACCAATCTACATGCATTGCTAACCTATTTCAAATAGTGCCCATCCACCGTGGATGGACACTAAATAAGATTACGGCTGAATAATGATGGTCGGATACAATCCTTCCTTATCACCTCTTGGGTACGGCTGAAGGGTGTTGAACGAAATTTTCTGGTTCCTCTGTGCGTGCCCTCTGTTTGCATTCCCGTCGAAAAAGGCGCCGTTCTCTTCCAGGATATGATGAATCCGTTCTTTGAAGGCGGAAACAAAACCGGCCCCGCTCCCTTCAAATATCATATTCCCTTTAATCAATGTGGTATTCACTTTTGATAAGACTTTAAGGGATATGCTGTTGACTTCAAGATCGTTCTTGTCTTTCACAAGGCCCCATACCAGTTGGCCTTCAGGGACGGTCAGCGGTTTCCGGATATCGATGATCGTATGGGGCATGATGATGGTGTCGCGGCCTACGGTGAGTCGGGCGTTCGGTCGACCCCTTAGGAAGGCGTTAAACCCCACGAACAAATTTTTACCCAAATCAGCGTCAATGATCTTTGCGCCGTGAGCCGTGATATCAAACCCCTCAAGCCGGGAGCTGATGATGTAGCACTGTTCCTGTACGTTGGCGCCTTTGCCGAGCCAGGCATTTTCAAGGTAGGCTCGTTGGGTGACCATGACATTTTCGCTGATATGGGTTTTGGGTTTGATCACTGAAAAACGGTTCAGAGCGCTGCTTTCAGGAACCCATGGGAGTCGTTCAATATCGACCATGTTAAAAATATGCTCAAAGTCTTTTTTGCGGCCCTCCACGAAATCGATAAATATCCCCTGAGGTGGAAAACCTTTAACAAAATAAATGTAATCGCGCAGACGGTCGACGGGATGCCGGTACAGGAAGTTGAATTCATCAGGGCTACGGACCCACACGGTTCCGGGATCGATGTTCAGATGATTTACCTCATCGGCCTGAATGTATGAAAACGCACCGATCACGCAATCACGCATTGTGGTTAGGTCAATTGTTGAAAAGGGTCCAAGGAAACATCCGTCCATAGGGGACCCGTGGATATTGGCATAATGGGTTGATATGGTGTCCCTGATATAAAATCTTTCAAGTGTTTCAGGGTCATGGGAAAAACAATGAACCAGAGTCTTGATGAGAAAGCTTTCTTCAATTTCAATCTCCTCATCCGCATCAACAGGGATTACAAAATCCTGATACTGAAACAGATCGCCTTTTTTTTTGAGTTCATCTCCGCGGATATCGCTTTTGTAAAGAAGCGAATTCGTCACCTGGCATTTTCCCATAAAATGGCTGCCGGCCAAGTTGGAGTGCTTGAATTGAAAGTTGAGTGGGTGGTGGGGCGTAATCCCATAAAATGCATAAAACTTCGTCATCTTATCTGCTGGAATAAGATTCTGAACAAAGGGATTTACATCGTAGTGATGCTCTCGCAGATTGACATTGACACGCTGGATAATCCTGTCCAAAAGCCTTCCTAATTCTTTCATTCAGATCCTTTCATTCTGAAAAACGCCATAGGAAGCAGTCTTACACAAGCATTTTTGGTTTGTCATCATTTTTCTAAATGCACTCAAAATTAATTAAAGCCGTTGAAACCCCGAACGTTCTTGTTTGATTTTATTGAGAAACCTCTAAATCCCAATTCTGTTTTATCCCACAGATATTGTGGCATTTCCCCATTGACACACAGGGGTAAATCCATTAGATAATGAAAACCTGGCGCTCCCTTTCTCCGAGCGTAGCTCTACGAGCCTGGAACCGGGCCAGGATGCTTTACAAATATTTGACGGGAGGTCTTCTGTGAGCGAATATCGCGTTAAGGAGTTAATGGTGCCGCTGTCGGAATATGCTACAGTTCCGGAGGGTTCAACCCTGTTTGATGCGGTCCTTGCCCTGGAAAAAGCCCAGGAGGAGTTCGACCACACCAAATATAAGCACCGCGGCGTCTTGATTCTGGATAAAGATAGACGGGTTATTGGCAAATTGGGTCAGTTGGATGTGCTGCGTGCTCTTGAACCGAAAGATGAGAATCCGGACGAAATCATGGAGCTGAGCCAATTCGGCTTCAGTCCCAATTTTGTCCATAAACTGCGCAAGCAGCGGCGATTGAAGGCCACGCCTTTGAAGGACCTTTGCAGCAAAGCCTCCAAATTAAGGGTGGAGGATTTCATGCAGACCCCCACTGAGGGCGAATATATTGAAGCGGAAGCTTACCTTGATATGGCGATTATGCAGTTGGTCACGGGGAACCATATATCACTGCTGGTGGTAACCCGGAACAAGGAACTTATCGGAATATTGCGCATGACCGACGCTTTCGCGGCGGTGTACCATACCATGAAAGAATGTGAAATCGATTTATCATAAGGGATTCTCATGAAAGAATTGGAAAAACTGCTGGGCCGGATTATTCAAAGAATTAATATCAATTTGCGTGAACTTGACTACGACGTAAGTCCGTTTATCAAAGATCTGGTTCCACTGAATCAGATGGGCAAATTCTATGCCTTTTACGGCATTACCCCCAACCATCCCCTCGATTTTGTGTTCAGACATTCCAGTCTGGCCGGCAGTTACTTCCTGGGGAAAATCCGTACCAGAAATTCGATACTTTACAAGAGTGATATCCGGGGCGACGAACTAAAACACCGGGGTGATATGTTCCATTATCAAAAGTTTGAAATCCCCATAACCAGAGATGAAGGCATTGACATCGAAGACAGTTTTCTCATCAAAACCCTGGTTCATAATTTTTCACATGACCCGGAAACCCTGGAAAAGTTTTTTATTACCAATACTGTTGCCACCCACTATGCCAATATCCACGGCTCTCCCATCGACGGGAGTTTTCTGGGACCGTTTGCAACCGTCGACCTGACCACCATGCGGGATTGTGTCATCGGAACCTTTTCCTATGTCCAGGCCGGCGAGATCGGCCACCTCAATGTGGATCCCGGTACCGTGTGGGTCCGTGTTCCCGAAGTGTTTAACTTCTTTTACCGCTATCCCCTCAGTAAATTGAACCATTACATCAATTTTATCCCAGGCAGACTGCCCCAGGGTTTTATTATGGATTTTGTGGAAAACCGCAAAGAGGCTTTCCAGCGGGTTTTTGATGTGGTCAATATTGAACAGTCCATTCCCGTTCCCGACAGCGCCTCATTGGATCGTTATGCGGTGATCAAACCCAAGACCCACATCAGCGAAAACGTTCTGGTCGCTCAGCGTGCCTACCTTCAAAATGCGTGGCTCGGCAAAGGTGCCAATGCGCAGGAACAGTGCTACATCATCAACTCACGGCTTGAGGGATTTGATATCACGGCTCATGGTGCAAAGATCATTGAAGCTGATTTGGGTAAAACTGTGTTCGTGGGGTTTAACTCCTTCCTGAGGGGTCGGTCGGATTCCCGGCTTACCATAGGCCAGGATACCATCATCATGCCCCATACCATCATCGATATTAAAAAACCACTAACCATACCGCCCGGTCACCTGGTCTGGGGGCTGATTACGAACCCGCGAGATCTTGAAACCAACAGCATTGCTCTCGAAGACTTATCCAGGGTCAATGATGGCCTGATAAAAGGGAATATGGCTTTTGAAGGGAGTGGCGCCGCCTTTGTCAACGGATTCCGCGAACGCATTCATCACATTTTAGAGGCTAACGGGGCCTTTTTTGACGGCAAGAAAAACAGGGGACATGCCCAAAAGAACCAGAACATCTCCTTTAATACCATTCAGCCTTACCCGGATGGTGAATCGCAAGGGCTGTATCCGGCCATTGTGATTCAACCCTGACCTCCCCGGAATAAACATCCAACAAGGGCAACCACGGGGGGGTGCCCCTACTTCAATGGCTGTTTTCCTTCACTGACTCAAGGGCTTCCCATCGCTGGTAGGCTTTTTCAAGTTCAGTTTCCAGTGATTCAAGCCGCTCTTTGGCGCTTGCGATCTCGGCGCTTTCTCTTTTGTAAAACGCCGGATCGGACAGGTCTTTGAAGATCTTCCCATGTTCCAGTTCCAGGGATTCAATTTGAGGAGGAATCCCTTCCAGTTCCCGGTTTTCCCGAAAGGTAAGTTTACGGGGTGCCTCCGGTTTTCTTTTGGGCTTTTTTGATCCATGTTTCACTGGGTTGGCTGGGGTTTTTGTTTCGTCCTTTTTCCTCTGTTTCAGCCAATCATCGTATCCGCCGATATATTCTGCGATCTGGCCGTTCCCTTCAAAAACAAGGATACTCGTGACCAGGTTATTTAAGAACGCACGGTCATGACTTACAAGAAGCACATTCCCCTGATAATTCAACAGTAGTTCTTCCAGCAGTTCAAGGGTCTCGGCATCCAGATCGTTTGTGGGCTCGTCCAGGACCAGAAAGTTGGAAGGCCTCATGAAAAGTCGCGCCAGCAAAAGCCGGTTCTTTTCTCCTCCTGAAAGGGTTTTAACAGGACTTCGCATCTGGTCCGGGGTGAACAGAAATTCCTTGAGATAGCCCACGGCGTGTCTGCTTTTACCGTTGATGATGAGGAAGTCTCCACCCTCCGTCACATTTTCAATGACGGTTTTTTCCGGATCCAGTTGTTCTCTTGTTTGGTCGAAATAGGCGCATTCGACCCGGGCGCCCAGCCTGATCTGGCCTTCAGAGGGCTCCAGCTTCTTCAGAAGAACCTGGATGAGGGTTGTTTTTCCACAGCCATTGGGACCCATGATCCCCACCTTATCTCCCCGCAGAATGGTGGTGGAAAACGCCTTGAAAATCGGACGGTCATCATAATGGTACGTCACATTTTTCGCTTCGAGGACGAGTTTTCCGGATCGGTCCGCCTCCTGGGCCTGCATTCGCACCCGACCGGTTTGCTCCCGTCGAGCTTGTTTCTCCTCACGCATCTTCATCAGGGCGCGCACCCTTCCCTCGTCACGGGTTCGGCGGGCCTTGATCCCCTTTCGGATCCAGATCTCCTCTTTGGAAATCTTCTTTTCGAACTGCCGGTTATGTTCTTCTTCAGACTCAATGAGCGCGCTTTTTCTCTCAAGATATGTTCTGTAATCACACGCCCAGGAGGTGAGACGCCCCCGGTCAATTTCAATGATTCGGGTAGCCAGCTTTTCCAGAAATACGCGGTCGTGACTGACAAAAAGGAGGGCCTTTGGGTACTGAAGCAGAAAATTTTCCATCAATTCGATGGAAGGGATGTCCATGTGATTGGTAGGTTCATCCAACAACAGCAGATCAGGACCTTCCGCAATGGTCTTTGCCAGAAGGACTCTTCTCTTCATTCCGGCGGAAAGCGTTTTGAATTCTGCGTCCGGTGCGAGTTTAAGTCGGGTGATGACTTTTTTGATCTGGGCTTGAATTCCCCAGGCAACCTGAGAATCTTTAGAAATAATGTCTTTTAGACCGGAAGATACAACGTCAATTATTTTTCCCTGGATCTGTGGTGGTACTTCCTGGGAAAGGGTTCCCAAAGCCAGACCGGGTTTACGAAATATGTCCCCTGAATCCGGTTGGATCTCATTGTTGATCAGGTTTATCAGCGTGCTTTTTCCCGCGCCGTTTCGACCCACCAGGCATATACGCTCATTTGGTTCGATTTGAAGACTGACGTTGTCAAGGATTAAAGGCCCGCCAAAAGCCAGGCTGATGTTTTGAAGACTCAATATGGCCATGATGTTATTTTACTTCTACTCCCAGGTTTCTTTCATAAAAAAGGTGCAGATAAGTGCTAAAACTGACGAGATGAATAGCACCAGAAGTAATGCCGAATAGCCCTCAAGGGCATATCCACCTGTTTCTGTTTTGGGGTACATATCCAGAATTCGCCCAAGCAAGGGCATGAAGACAGCACCACCCAGAAAAGGGAACAGATTGACTGTGCCGACGGACGTGCCGGCGATTTCCACGGGGAACAGTTCCTTGGTGGTGGTAAAACCGATGACCACGATGGAAGAAGCGCAAACTGCAAGAACAAAAAAAACCGCATATAATGCAGGTTTGGGCAGTCCGGCAGGGACCAGGTAGAGAAACAGGAGCAGGCACGCCAGGATGCTGGTGCAGATCATGAAAGGTTTCTTGCGGCTTTTCAACACCCTATCGGAAACAAAGCCCAACAGCGGGCTGCCCACGATCATGCCATAGGCGATCATACTCAGAATTGCCCCGGTTTCTCCCCGGCTTAATCCGTATACATGTATGAGATAGGGCCCTCCCCACAGGGCGCCAAATCCAAAAAAAATGCCACAATCGAAAAAAAACCAGATGGCCACCGGCCAGAAATATTTATTGGAAAGAACCCGCCTGACCCCTTCCATGAGGCCGATTCCCTCCGGTTTGGCATTGCCGTCATTTTCCATGTTTTCAATGGATAAAATGGAGGGCCAGCCACGGTCCTCGGGACGATCTCTCACCACGAACCAGACTACAATGAGCAGAAAGAAGGTGCAACAGCCGATGATTACGAATGAGGCACGCCAGCCTATGCCGGCCGTCATGAATGCCAGGAGCCAGGTGCCCGCCAGTGCCCCCACACCGCCAACGGCATTGAGGATTCCCGCCATGGAAGCAAACTCTTTTGCGCGGAACCACTGGCTCAGAATCTTCATGGTGGGAATGAAGACCATGGAGACCCCGAAACCGACCAGTACGCGACCTCCGAAAGCGGTATAAATGTCCGGCGCCAGACCAAACAGAATACTTCCCGCAGAAGCTACCAGAAGAAAGACTGTGACGGTTTTTCTGGGACCAATGGAATCGGACAAGAGTCCCGCAGGCAGCTGCATGGCAGCGTAACAATAGAAATAGATGGACCCCAGAAGCCCCATGACGCCGGCTGATGTATTGAAATCCTTTACAATATCGTTTGCCACAACGGAAAGGGACAATCGGTGAAAATAGACAAACAGGTAAGCGATTGCGAGGACCCAGAATATGAGCCACCGATACCGGAGCAACTTTGCCACCTGTTCGTTATTCATTTTTATTGACCTCTTCTTCTAACGTGTTGATCAGAAATCAGGTGAGAAAAGCATCCCCTGCCGGTCGTCGTTTGTGATTCTTTTTTTCTCGGTCTCCTGAGTAGCAGGTATGGCGCTTTTGAGAAAATATTTGCGAAACATGCGGTTGAAATCGGTCCATGCACCTGTCCGCCGGTCCCGTTCCATAAACCGGTTTAGACCGTTGATTTTTGCGTCCAGATCATCCAGCAGATGAAGTGCAAACGCTTCCAGGAATTTGGGTTCTTTGGGCGAACCAAAATCGTATTGACCGTGATGACTGAGGATCAAATGGCGCAGCCGGATAGCCAGTTCATGGGGGAAGTCTTTCAGCGGCTTCAATTTTTCGTCTAACATGGTAACCCCCAGAACCAGGTGTCCTACCAGCCTGCCTTCATCCGTATAATTAATACTCGTATCCCATGAGAACTCCCGGGTTTTACCTGCATCATGAAGAAAAGCGGCGGTGACCAACAGATCTTTATTCAAAGATGAATAGTGGTCTGCCGCCTGGGTTGCCAGGCGGCAAACCGACAGTGTATGTTCCAGAAGCCCCCCCAGATAGTTGTGGTGAAAATTCTTGGCCGCAGGTGCTTTTTTAAATAGATCTATAAATTGTCGATCCTTCCAGAACCGATCAATTAATGTCTTTAAGTGAGTATCCTTGACCTGATTCAGAATAGTCTTGAGGGACCGCATCATCCCCTTCGTATCAAAGGGGGAAGTTTCCACGAATATGTCAGGGTCCGGTGTCACAGATGAAGGACTCAGTTGAGATACGGTGAGCTGAACCTGGCCCTGGTAAGTAGCGGTTTGACCCGCTATTTCAATGATCTCCCCTTCACGGAAAAGATTTGATAAAGGTTCTACCCTGTCCCAGACTTTTGCCGGCAGTTCCCCTGTTTTGTCAGCCAGGATGAGGCTCAAAAAAGGGTTTCCGTTGCGAGTGGTAGACAATTTTTTCTTCTTGACCAGATAACAACCGGAAACCCTTGTATCCGCTTCTATTTTTTCAATCCAGACATGCTCATGGGGACGACCATCCGTTGATGGTTCAGTCATCAAAGTCTCCCGCCGGCCCCTTGTCCGAATCCAATGCCGATGCCCGTTTATGAATCTTGTCTTCAGTCCATTGCCTAGGATCTTCAATGCGTGCGCTCTTGGGACCCAGGTCATGGGACCCGGCCTCTAAAATCGCTTCAAGTGCCTTTGGAGCGGTATCCTGAGCATTGAACACCTGGGTCAGCAGGTTATAGACAAAATCTTCCACCCCCTGAGCCATCCGTTCCCGGATATCCCGGGGTAGGGCGAGGAGTTTGTTTTCAAAGGGCAGGTTGAGTTTTTTATAGTTTCCGCCTTTGATATCCCGTTCGTTGGCGTAACGTACCATTTCATGCCACATGTCGTCGGACATGCCGGCGGAAGGCATTTTGAGAAATTCGCCGTTTTCATCCAGTATGGCGTTACCGAAGTCATTGACCTTGACACCCCAGGAGATCATCTGAAGCGCCGTTGCCACATTGGCCTTGGTGGTGTTGGTTTTTTGAACAATATCCCTGAGGCGTTCGGAACTGTTTCCGGAAGTGCCGTGCTGTGCCCCGGATATATTGTATTTGGCAAGCACCTCATGAATCTGTGCGGTGAGCGGTACCTGGATGCCTTCGTCGCTCTGTTCAATGCCGTGGGTGGTGCCGTTGTTGAGCGCGATCCAGTCGGGAAATGCATCATTGGCGTTAAGCCCCTGAATCAAAAACAGGGCTTCATCCGCGGTTGAGAGCCCCAGTTTTCCCTTGATTTCGCCAATCTCCGTTTCATAGCCGGCCCATTCGGGCAGATAGGAATGGAGCGCCAGGTTGGCCGATAGGTTATCCGCATCCGGCATGTGGGAGGCATCGATGGCAATGGAGGTAATGCCCGCTTCAAACATTGTGGGGATCTCAACCTTGGCCGCTTCAATGTCCTTCTCACTTTTGATGCCGTAATGGTCCGCGTGGATGGCCACGGGAACCGTGATTCCCAGTTCGTTCATGACGGCATCGGCCTGTCGAGCGAGATTCCAGTAGTTGACGGGGCAGTAGGCGTTACCGCCCCCTTCGGATTTGGCAATCTCCAGGATAATGGCGGCGTTGGCCCGCTGGGCCGCCCGTAATGCGCCGCGAATGACAAAATGGTTGCGGCCGTTTGCCGCAATGGTCATGGCCTTGCCTTTTTTGATCATGGCGCGATCGATGACTTTGCCGCTGACAATGAGCGCCATGGAATTGGGAAACAGCTGAACAATATTGGGGGGACGACCGATCTTGAGTGCATTTTTAAATTCTTCGGATACAGTTCCTTTTTTGAAAGACATGGCAAACCTCCTTTTATGTTTCATCCTTCATTTTTTCAACACCATCGGTTTCCTTGCGTATTTTTTCCAAAAGTGCGGTATTTCCAGTAGCCAATCCTTTGGCTTTCTCAAAATGGAACATGGCTTTCTGAAATCGACCTGAATTCTTAAAAAAGATGCCGAAATTATAATGGGCCAGCGCCAACTGTTTTTCCCTACCGTAACACACGCCCAGGTGATAATAAACAGTGTTCCTGACGGGTTTGAGATAAGAAAGCTTTTCGAATATGCGAAGGGCTTTTTCGGTTTTGCCCTGTTCTTCGTAAAGTGTACCCATTAAGAGAAGCGCCGCTTTGTCCCCATGGTCCAGCTCAAGGGCCGTTTTAAGGACTTCCATGGCTTTTTTCTGCTGACCGTCCATTAAGTAAGCCTCTCCCAGCGTTCTCAGAATGGGGGGGAATTCCGGCTGCTCTTTTCGGGCTTTTTTAAGGGCGATGATGGCCTCGGGATATTTGGATTCCCGCATTAACACAATCCCCAGACCCAATTGCGGCAACCATGCTTCCGGATCTTTTTTCAGGGAATTTAGGAATTGGTTTTCCGCATCCTTGGGGTCTTTGCTGATGGCCATGACAATGGTTTTGAATGCTGGGTAAAGCGCTCTCAAGTATAGGGCTTCCTGACTTAAGCTCAATGGTTCATCAGCGCTGGACAAGGATTCAAGATTGCTCATTCGCTCGGGTCCGGTGGGGTGGGTCAACAGGTATTCCGGTGTTTTTCCGGTTCCCAGCCAGTTCCCCTTCTGGATTTTATTCAGGGCACCGATCATGGCCTTTGAATCAAAGGTGGACGGTCTGATGTATTTATAGCTCAACTGGTCAGCCTGGCGTTCATCTTCTCGGCTGAAATGATACTGGGCCTGCATTCCGGCGGCCATGGCACCGGTGATGATTGCAGCGGCCACGGGTCCGCCGATGAGTATGCCGGCCAGGATTCCCGCCATGGTACCGATCCCGATATTCTTGGTTTGGTCGATCCGTTTGGACAGGTGTCGTGCGGCAATATGGCCGATTTCATGGCACATGACCGCTGCCAGCTCATCCACCCGGTCCATGGCCTCAATAAGACCGGCATAGAAAAAAATATGTCCACCGGGACCGGCAAAGGCATTGAGGGTATTGTCACTGATAATATAGAATTGAAAAGGGAAGGGCCTTGTTTCAAGGGGCGCCAGAAGATAACGTCCCAAATCATTGATGTATTTGACGGCAAAGGGGTCCGCAACCAGTTCATAATGGTTGCTCACCTGAAGGAAAAACGCCTGCCCCATCTTCCATTCATCCTCTATGGAAAGGGCATGGGCTTTTGACTGAAAGGAAAATGGAGACCAGCAGAGCAAGAGAGCGATCAGAAGCGAAATGCCTTGCCTGTAATGTAAATGGGTTATCATATTCAGCCTTCCCATACGTTACATTTCGAGACTCACCTCCGGAGCCTCAACCCAGAGCCCTTCCAGGTCGTAGAATTCCCTGATGGGCTGGTAGAAAACGTGAATGACCACTTCACCATAGTCCAGAAGCACCCACTGCCCTTCTTGTTCACCCTCAATGCCGTACAGGGGCACCTTTCGCTCCTTCAGCGTCCTTTGCAGATGTCGCGAAATGGCCTGAACCTGTCGGGTGGAACTTCCTCCCGTGATCAAAAAATAGTCTGCAATGGTCGTGAGGTTTTCCACGTGCAGAAGAACGGGGTCAACGGCCTTTCGTTCAAGAATGGTTGTGAGGCACAATGTTGCTTTTTCGATTGGAGTCATCACTCAGGTACAATCCTTTTTCAATAATGTAAGCCCTGACCGTTTCAGGAACAAGGAAATGGATGGATTTATCTTCTTTTACCATGTTTCGAATATTTGTCGAGGATATTTCCATGGGGGTTGACGTGATCAGGGTAATGGATTTTCCGGACGGGGCCACAAAATGATTTCCGGTTCCCATTTTTGAACCCTTGATATCAAGGTCGGAGAAAATAGCCTCCAGCCCGTGATTCCGACAGCCTGCCCGGGAAAGAATCACAAAATGAGCATAATCAAAAAGATGTTTATAATTCCGCCAGGTTCTGATTTCCAGAAAAGCGTCCATGCCCACAATAAAAAAGAGGTCCGCTTCAGGGCCGAAAACCCGGGTGAGCTCCTGAAGGGTCTCAATGGAATAGGAAAACCCGGGCCTTTGTCCCTCCAGATCCATGGTTTGAAGCAGATGGGAGCAATCAGTCCCCAGACGGGTCATGGCCAGCCTGTGGCGGAAGGGTGTTACGGGAGTTCCGGTTTTGTGCGGGGGGAGGGCGGAGGGAATCAAATAGACCTTTTCAAGGGCCAGATGTTGACCGATCTCTTCCGCTGAACGCAGATGTCCCAGATGAATGGGATCAAAGGTGCCCCCAAGGATGCCCAGTTTCAAAAAAAGCTCCTAATCCCGGATTTGTCCCTGCCCGTAAACCACGAATTTGGTGGTGGTCAATTCTTCCAGTCCCATGGGACCGAAGGCATGGAGTTTGGAAGTGTTGATGCCGATTTCGGCACCAAGACCCAACTGGTTGCCGTCGTTAAACCGCGTGGATGCGTTTACCAGTACCACGGAGGAATCCACCTGGGCCAGGAAGCGCTGTGAACGCTCGTAATCATTGGTGATAATGGCTTCCGTATGCTGTGATCCATAGGTTTCAATATGGTCCATGGCCTCATCCATACTGGCGACCACCTTAACTGCCAGAACCAGATCAAGGAATTCCGCCGGCCAATCCGATTCGGTGGCGGCCACGGCACCCGGAACCAGGGCCAGGGTTTTTGGGCATCCCCTGATTTCAACGCCGGCTTCCCCATATTGTTTTGCCATCTCGGGAAGGAAACCGGCAGCCGCATCCTCATGAACCAATAGCGTCTCAAGAGCGTTGCAGACGCCGGGTCGCTGCACTTTTGAGTTGAAACAGATATCTTTGGCCATGCTAAATGATGCAGATTGGTCCACGTAAATGTGGCAGACACCTTTGTAGTGTTTCAGTACCGGAACCCGCGAGTGTTCGGTGACAAAACGGATCAGCCCCTCTCCCCCCCTGGGGATGATGACGTCAACATGGTCATCCAGGCTGATCAGGGCGTTCACCGCAGCCCTTTCAGTGGTGGGGATCACCTGGACAGCCTTTTGGGGAATGCCCGCTTCATTTAGGGCTTCCGCCATCAATTCACCCAGGATCATGTTGGAATGAATGGCCTCCGAGCCCCCTTTGAGGATAACGGCATTGCCGGCTTTCAGGCACAGGGCCGCTGCGTCTACGGTCACATTGGGCCGAGATTCGAAGATGAAGCCGATAACGCCCAAAGGGATTCGTACCCTTCCAACCAGCAGGCCGTTGGGGCGCTTCCACATGCCAGGATACGCTCCCACCGGATCGGGCAGTGCGGCCACTTCTCTGAGCCCGTCCGCCATGGCGCCCATAACCGCTTCATTCAGGGTCAGGCGATCCAGCATGGCCGAGGAAAGACCTGCATCTTTAGCTGCCGACAAGTCTTTTTGGTTTTCGGCTGCAATGATTTCCTGACGTTTTAGAAGCTTTTCGGCCATTTTCAGAAGGGCATCATCTTTCTGCCCCCTTTCCAGACTTCTCAAACCTCTTGATGCCGCTTTGGCATCTTTTGCCATGGCCCCGATCATATTTTCAATCGACATGCCGCATCTCCTTCATCCATGTGTGCCGTCAGCACAAGATTGTTTCGATGGATGACTTCGTCATCATGTTTAAATCCAAGAATGGACTCGATTTCAGTACTTTTTGAACCCATGATTTTCTTTATGTTTCCAGAGTGATAACTGACCATTCCCACGGCTACGGGTTCGCCGTCTTCATTGATCAGCAATACCGAGTTGCCAAGGCTGAATTGACCTTTCACCCCTTTGATGCCTGAAGGCAATAGGCTTTTTCCTTTTTCCACAATGGCTATTTCGGCGCCCCGGTCGATAATTATTTCCCCCTTTGGGGATTTGGTAAAGGCGATCCAGTGTTTTCGGCTGCACAGGGAAACCGGTTCCGGTAGAAAAAGAGTTCCTTCCTCGTGGCCCGCAAAGAGATGTTTTATAATGCCGGGTTTTAAGCCGTTGGCGATGATGGTGGGAACGCCGGCAATGGCGACTTTTTTGGCGGCTTTGATTTTGCTTCCCATGCCGCCTGTTCCCAGGAATCCGGGTATGGCGCCGGCAAACTGGGTGATTTTTCGATCTACCCGTTCCACCACGGAAATGAGACGGGCATCTTGGTGATCTCTCGGGTCTTTATCAAAAAGGCCGTCAATATTGGTCAGATTAATCAGGAAATCGGATTCGGACAGGTTTGTCACCATGGCACTGAGGTTATCGTTGTCGCCGAATTTGATCTCATCCACAACCACCGTGTCGTTTTCGTTGACAATGGGAATAATGTTCCAGGAAAGAAGGGTGAAGATCGTGTTGCGTGCATTCAAATAACGGCGCCTATGGGTCAGATCGTCACGGGTTAACAGGACCTGCCCCACACGGTGACCGTGTTGCTCAAAGGCATTTTCCCATGCCCTGATCAGGTCTCCCTGGCCCACGGCGGCTGTTGCCTGTTGCTCGGAGACGGAACGGGGTCTGCGGGTCATTCCTAATTTCCTGATGCCCGCCGCAATGGCACCGGAAGAGACCAGGACGACCTCAATCCCTGATTTTTTGAGTGCGCTGATATCAGATGTCAGATCATCCATGACGAGCATGTTGAGGCCGTCGTCAGTGGTCAGGACACCGCTGCCGATTTTAATGACAGTCCGTTTGACTGATTTTAATAGATCATTTCTGATATTTGTGCTTTGAGTCATTCTGTTAGGACCTCTTCACAGCGTTCAGAGGTGGTAATGGTTTACGAGGGTGCAGTTGTCAGGGTGTAGTTTTCAAAAATGAACCGGGTCAAATCTTCAAGCCCCTCACCGGTCAACGCTGAAATACACATGGATTTTGTACCGATTCTGTCAAGCGCTTTTCTGAGCGCTCTAATGTCTTTATTCCCGGGATCGCAGAGATCAATTTTATTAATTACCACAAAATAAGGTTTATGGGCAAGGTCGGTTGAATAGGCCGACATCTCCTTCCTGAGCATTAAAAAATCATCCAGAATATTCTTTTCCGATGAATGGGTTGCATCCAGCAGGTGCAACAGGAATTGGGTTCGTTCAATATGCTTCAAAAAACGGTGGCCCAGACCGCGACCCAGTCTCGCGCCTTCCACGAGTCCGGGGATATCGGCCACCACCAGGGTTTGCTCATTATCAAAGGTCATGACGCCCAGATTGGGGACCAGCGTAGTGAATGGGTAGCTGCCCACCTTGGGACGGGCCTGGGTGAGGCAGGAGAGAAGTGTCGATTTCCCGGCGTTGGGCAGGCCCACCAATCCCACATCTGCCAGGAGCTTCAGGGTTAATTTGAGTTTCAGTTTGTTTCCGGGAAGGCCGGGCTGTGCCATTCGTGGCGCCCGATTCGTCGATGTGGCAAAATGCTGGTTTCCTTTCCCGCCCATACCGCCGGGAATGAGGACGATTTCCTGTTGATCAAGGACCAGGTCAGCTAGGATATTGCCGGATTCAACCTCTTCTATGATGGTGCCTACAGGCGTTTCAAGAATGCAATCCGCCCCGTTGGCGCCGGCCTTATTTTTCCCCTGTCCCGGTACACCATTACGAGCACTTAGGTTCCTTTTCGCTCTGTAGTCTTCAAGGGTGAAAAGTTTTCGGGTGCTTCTGACGATGACACTTCCGCCATTTCCCCCGTCCCCGCCGTCCGGCCCGCCTCTGGGAATGAACTTCTCTCTTCTGAAGCTGACGCAGCCACTTCCCCCATTTCCGGACCTGGCCGTGATGACGGCTTCATCTAAAAAAAACATTCATTATCTCTACGGGGGGACTAAAAGCGTCTGAAAAATTATCCGGCGTAAACGCTGACTTTTTTTCGATCTTTCCCAAGGCGCTCATACGCGACAATGCCTTCAATCTTGGCAAAAAGAGTATAATCCCGACCTAATCCCACATTTTCTCCCGGGTGAATATGGGTCCCTCTTTGCCTGACAAGGATGCTTCCGGCACTAACCTTCTGCCCGGAATAGCGCTTAATGCCCCGTCTCTGACCGTTACTGTCTCTTCCGTTTCTGGAGCTGCCGCCCGCTTTTTTATGTGACATATCACTTTCCCCTTAATTCTGAACGTTCGATCCAATGTCGCCGATTCTCACAAGCGAAAAATGCTGGCGGTGTCCGTTCCTGCGTCGATATCCTTTTCGCCGTTTATATTTAACAACCAACACTTTTCGATGCTTGCCGTGACCGGTAATGCGCCCGACCACTTTTGAATTTTCAAGAAACGGTTGTCCCACCTTGACGGTTTCCCCATCCGAGGTCAGAAGAACCTGATCAAACATGACTGTATCACCCACGTCTCCCGGCAGTTTCTCGATTCGAACCTCATCGCCCTCGGCGACCCGATATTGCTTTCCGCCAGTCTTTATGACCGCATACATAGCTTCGTCTCCTTACTGATTATAATGAATTGGCTACTATAAAGGCTCTCTCGATTTGAGTCAAGCATAAAAACGGTTTTCATACGAACGGTTGCCTGTTTTTGAAATCAGGGAGAAAGACGGGGCGGTCCCGTGAACGGTCCTGATAAATTTCGGGAAACTGAACGAACATATGTTTAAATCCCAGTTGTTTTGCATGGTCATGGACTTTCCGAAATTCCTGATCCGTAATGGTTCGGTTCATCTCCGGATCCTCGTGGTGGACAACGGGATGATATTGAGACATGAGGCTGATGGGTAAATCGGGGCCGAACTCGATAAAGAGGGTGGTTAGTGCGTTGATGGAATTTTCGATAGCTCCCGGCAATATCAGGTGTCTCACCAGAACCCCTTTGGTAGCCAGCGCATCTTCAGAAACCAGGCAGTCCAGCAACCCTTTTTGCCTGACCATTTCGGATATGGCATCGATTGCCTTTCCGGGATAGTCCGCGCACCCTGAAAGCTTTTTGGCCAATGCTGAATCCGAATATTTGAAGTCCGGCAGGTAGATGTCGGCAACCCCTTCTAGACTTTTGAGCACCTTCACGGACTGGTATCCTGAAAAGTTATACAGGATGGGAAGTCCCGGATGTTCCTTTTTCAAAAGGAAGACCATTCCTACGGTATGGGGTATGAAATGATCCGGTGTAACAAAATTCAGGTTATGGACTCCGTTTTTGAGGATCATTTGTCGTATTTTATCAACCAACCGGTGAAAATCAAGGGTCTCTCCCATGCCGCCAAGGGAAATCTGGTGGTTCTGGCAGAATTTACATTTCAGGCTGCAACCTGAAAAGAAAACGGTGCCTGATCCCCGGGATCCCGTGAAAGGGGGTTCTTCTCCAAAGTGCGGGCCTATATGGGCTACGCGAACCTGGTCGGTTTCACCGCAGAAACCCTTTCTTTCTCCATCGCGGTTAAGCGTGCGGTCGACCCCGCAGGCCCGCGGACAGAGTTCGCAGGATTTATAAAGGTCGGCAAAATCCGGTTCTTGGTTAATGAAAAACATATTTTCAGCATTTCCTCAATGAGGAGACTTGATGAATCCCAAGTAATGTTTATGTTGTTGTGAATAATATCACAAAATGGGCTTGACACCCAAGGGTAATATTTCATAAAGGAATATATTTGAAACATTTTCAGCATGATGATAGCTTTTGATAGATTTAGATTAAGGAGGAGCAATAAGCCATGAAAGATGGAAGAATAGCGATACCGAGTGTGGGAACTGGCGGTCTGGATGGGGAAAGATCAGGCCATTTTGGTCATTGCGACGTATTCACCTTTGTGGATGTGGAAGGCGGCGAAGTGAAACAGGTTACCACCATCCCCAACGAGGAGCATGTGCAGGGCGGATGTATGGTGCCCGTTAATTTGTTGGCAAGTCACAATGTGAATGCCTTGATTGTCGGGGGTATCGGAATGCGGCCCTTGATGGGCTTCAAACAGGTCGGGGTGGATGTGTTTTATGATGCAACAAGGCAGCAGATCAGGCCGGTGGTTGAGGATCTGATTGCCGGAAAGCTTCAGATGATCGGTGATGATCAGGTGTGTGGCGGGGGTGGTGGTGGACACTGATTGGGTGTTCTCTAATTTTTTTAGGAAAATCAGATAAAAGGATCGTTTTTATGGAGAATAACAAACCCAAAGACGATGTCTACAGTATGCTTTCCGAATCCGGATATGCGGATAAGGCCATTGCATATTTTCAGAACCAGAATAATCTGGGCATTATTGAAGGCGCCGATCATTGTACGGATCTCACGGGGCCTTGCGGCGACACCATGAAGATTACCATGAATGTCAAAGGGGATCGCATAGCGGATGCCAAAATACAGGTCATGGGGTGTCCGGGCGCGGTGGCGTCGGGCAGTGCCACCGTGGCACTTGCCAAAGGAAAAACCCTGGATGAAGCTGAATCACTGACCTTGGATGAACTGTACAGTGAACTGGAAAAGATGCCGGAGCAGAAAGTACATTGTGCCCGTCTGGCTCTTAAAACCCTGCAAAAAGCCATAGTTCAGTATCGTGAAGAACATTCAACCGCGGTGGTCAACGAAAATTAGGAGGGCTCATGAAAATTGCTGTAACATCCAAAGGGAAGACCATGGATTCCGAAGTGGATCCCCGATTTGGTAGAGCGGCCTACATCCTGGTGGTGGATTCGGAGACTCTCTCATTTGAGGCGCTGGACAATAAAGAGAATGTAAACGCTTTTAAAGGTGCAGGTATCCAGGCGGCCAAAATGGTGAGCGAGAAGGGTGCGGATGTTCTTTTGACCGGGTATTGCGGTCCCAATGCTTTCAAGGCCATGAAAGCCGCGAAAATCGGTGTGGCCAACGATGCGACGGGGACGGTGCGTGAAGCCGTGGCCGCCTACGAAGCTGGAAAAATGACCCTGGCGGAAGATGCAAATGTTGAGGGACAGTGGTAGAGGAAAGGGAGAAACCATGCCGATTTTTGAGTTTGAGTGTCTTGACTGCGGTCAGAATACGGAAATATTGATGGCAAGTAGCGAAACCGATCTGGTGGCCTGTGGAGGCTGTGGCGGCAAGAATCTCAAGAAATTACTATCGGCCCACGCTTCCGTAAGTCCTACCGGGAGATTTCCTGAAAATGCAGCGGATCGATGCTGTGGTTCAGGTGGGCCTCCTGACGGCTGTGCGGGCCCGGGCAGTTGTTGCGGACATTCCTGATTGTAACTCTATTTCAACCGTCATACACCGTTTTGGGACTGATTTGTTTTGGGTCCCTGAACGGTTGTTCCGCCACATCCCTTCCAACATGTTCGGCACTTGACTTTTCAGGAATAATGCCTAATTAAAGCGTGTTTCAAGAACAAATACACACAAAAATTGCGCCGGTTTTTCCGGTAAAGGAGAATGTTTATAATGGCAGACAATATGCAGGGTTGCGCCATGAGCAACCAGAAAAATCAGCAGCAGGCCCAGGATAAGGAAATCGAGCAGAGCCTGGGTCGCATCAAACACAAAATCCTGGTGATGAGCGGCAAAGGCGGCGTGGGCAAGAGCAGCGTGGCTACCTATTTGGCCGGCGCCCTGGCAAAAAAAGGTAAAAAGGTAGGACTTATGGATGTGGATCTTCATGGTCCCAGTATTCCCCGTATGCTGGGTCTTAGGGGGAACATCCAGAGCGGGGCCAATGGCGAGAAGGCCAAACCCATCGAATACCTTCCCAACCTGCAGGTTATCTCCGTTGAACCCCTCATGGGAGAGAACAAAGATGCCGCCACCATCTGGCGGGGACCGCTGAAAATCGGCGTCATCCGGCAGTTTATTTCCGATATTGAATGGAATGACCTTGACTACCTGATTATTGACTCCCCTCCCGGTACGGGTGATGAGCCTTTGACCGTGGCCCAGACCATCCCCGGGGCTGAAGCCCTGATTGTGACGACCCCCCAGGAAGTATCTCTGGCGGATGTGCGTAAATCCATCAGTTTCTGCCGCCAGGTCAACATGAAGATCCTGGGACTTGTTGAAAATATGAGTGGCCTGGACTGCCCCCATTGCGGCAAAAGTATCGAACTGTTCAAAACCAACGGCGGCATGTTGACCGCCAAGAAGGAAAGCCTCAGGTTTCTGGGGCGCCTGCCCCTGGATCCGGAAGTGGTCATGCAGGGGGATGCCGGCGGTTTGGCCATACTTGAAAACGATACCATAGCATTCTCTCGGGAATTCAACAAAATGGCGGATGAAATTGTGAATGTCCATGACCGGGAAGATGGACTTCATTAAGATCAGGTAAGACGCCCAAAAATGGTGCGCCAATGTAAAGGAAACTACAATGGCTGACGATCTTGAAGAACCGAAAAATTTGCAGAAGGAGATCCTTCCCAAAATAGATGGCTACGGCATTCCAGCCTTTGACAGAATGCTCAACCCGCTTTACCGTGGCGGATTTTCAAATCCGGACGGATTCGCTCGCGTAACCGGTCCCTGCGGCGATACCATGGAAATTTTTCTACGGTTTGATAACGACCGGGTCCAAGAAGCGGCATTTGAGACGGACGGGTGTGGATCCAGTGCCGTATGCGGGTCCTTCGCGGCGGAGATGGCGTTTGGAAAGACCCCTGATGAGCTCCTGGCGGTTACCGGGGATGCGATTCTAGAAAAGCTGGAGGAATTTCCGGAAAAAGAACTGCATTGCGCTTTTCTGGCAGGGGAGACCCTTCAGGAGGCGCTTAGCAATTATATGATAAAAATGACTTCCGGCTCCCGGAAAAAATAGTTGTATGGATTATCAGGGTTTGTTTGCCGATCTTTGAAAAAGCTTGCACAAATCGAAAAATTCGATATGATTCTGCATGTTGCTTTTTTGAATGTCAGGCGGCTAAGGTTGTCTGTCAATTGCCAGCTGTGAATCTGGGAAGGTTGTGTTGAAAGCTTTTGAAAACCCGTGTAGCATTCGGACGTAAGATATGGGATAGAAGCCCGCCCTGGGTCAGGACGGGCTTTTTTGCTGGTGCCTGAGGAGAGAAGTTCATGGAAAAAGAAATCTTTAGTTTATGCTTTATGTGTTCGGTCCGTTGTCCCATCAGGGTTCTGGTGAAAGACGACCAGGTGAAATGGATCGAAGGAAATCCCCATGTGGCCGGAATGGAGGGAAGCCTTTGCCCAAAGGGGGCTGCGGGAATCGCTCTGCTCAATGACCATCAGCGACTACAGTCCCCCATGATCCGGAAGGGTCCGCGTGGATCGGGACAGTGGCGTAAGGCCTCATGGGATGAGGCCTTGGACTATGTGGCGGAAAAACTGAAAGCGATTGTGGAGACTCATGGACCTGAAAGCGTTGCCATGGGAGAGCGGACCCATTTGGCCACACATGTGAGTAAAACCTTCATGAAAGCGCTGGGTTCCCCCAATCATTTTACCCACGATGCGCTCTGCAAAGGTTCGGTGAATACCGCCGCTCGATCTCTCTTCGGATACACCGATGCTCAAATCGGCGTCGATTACAAGAATACCCGCCACATGGTGTTGTACGGCCGGAATTTTTTTGAGTCTCTGGAGGTGAAGGGCGCCAATGCTTTCAGCGAGGCACAGGAAAATGGGGCCAAGCTGACCTATATCGACCCCCGAGTGACGGTGACGGCCACCAAGGCCGATCGGTACTGGATGATCAGGCCCGGCACGGATCTGGCGCTTAATTATGCCCTGATTCACATTATCCTTAAGGAAAGGTTGTATGATGAAGCCTATGTAAATCGATGGGCAACCGGCCTTGGGGAACTTCGGGATTTTGTTCAACCCTTTACCCCCCAGTGGGCTGAAACGGAAACCGGTATCCCCGCCACGGAACTGGTGGATATGGTCCGTGAGATCAGCCGGGAAAAGCCCTCGGTCATCTTTCATTACGGTTACCGCGGTGCCAGCCATACCAATGAAATTTACATGCGCCGATCCATTTTCATCCTCAATGCACTCATGGGGAGCGTGGAAGCCAAAGGCGGTCTTTTTTTTAAGAAGGGACCCGGGTTACTGGGAAAGAAACCGGCCCGAAAATTGACCGAACAGACTTTTTCGGAGATTAAGGCACCCCGTTTTGACAAGGTCGGTACCCCTGAATTTCCCCTTCCGGATGCAAACCATGGTGTCGCTCAGATGCTGCCCGGGGCCATTTTGAACGATGACCCCTATCCCATCAAAAGCCTGTTTGTCTTTCGCTTTGAGCCACTCATGTCCATTCCGGATACTCAGAATACCCGCAAGGCACTGGACAAGCTGGACTTGATCGTGACCATTGACATCAACTACAGCGATATTGCCTGGTATTCCGATGTGATACTCCCCGAATCCATTTACCTGGAGCGTACTGATTGCGTTCAACAGGCCAATGGCCTGAAACCCCAGATGTTCCTGCGGCGTCAGGCCACAACACCCCGATATGATACCCGGCCCGGGGCCATGATATTAAAACAGATCGCTGAACGGATGGGTCTGGGGCAATTTTTCCCCTACGAAAACATGGAAGAGTTGGTGCGCTGGCAATTGGAGGGAACCGGGTTTTCCATGGAGGATTTTGATCCCAAAGGGTTTGTGGCTTATGGGGATCAGCAGATATTCTGGGATCGGAATGATGGGATTCAGTTTAAAACCCCCTCTGGAAAGATTGAATTTGTTTCATCACTGCTTGAAGACGCAGGCTTTAAATCTTTCCCCGAATATGAACCGGTGGCACCGCCACCTGAAAACCGGTTCAGGCTCACCGTCGGTCGTTGTGCTCAGCATACCCATATGTCCACCCAGAACAACCCTTATCTAAATGAGATTATGCCTGAGAACCAGCTCTGGATCAATGCTGAAAGTGCCAGGCGAATGGGAATCGGAGACGGCACCTGGGTGAAGGTATCATCTGATTACGGGGAAGGTAGCATCAAGGCTTTTGCCACGGAGCTTATTCACCCGGAAGCGGTTTTTATGCTTCACGGGTATGGGCACCAGGTGCAGTCGGCGAGACGATCTTTTGAAAAAGGCGTAAACGACAGCCTGCTGATGGCCAATATCTCTGATACGATCGGTGGCAGTCCCGCTTTACATGATACTTTTGTTCGTGTGGATCCGGTTTCCTGAAAAATAATTGCTGAGCCTGGAGGAAGCAAATGAGCATGTATTACCTGTTTCAGGATGTGAAAAAATGTATCGGTTGCCGAAGTTGTGAAGTGATCTGCAAAAGCAACAAGGATTTGCCGGTGGGTCCCAGGCTCTGTGAAATTGTTGCAGTGGGGCCGTCCTTCATCGGTAATCTACCCAGGGCTGCCTATACTTTCATGCCCTGTTTTCATTGCGAAGATCCATGGTGCGTGGCGGCTTGCCCCACCGGCGCCATGCAGAAAAGGCAGAAAGACGGCATCGTTTTTGTGGATCATTCAATCTGTGTGGGCTGTAAAACCTGCATGTCCGCATGTCCGTGGGGGGCGCCCCAGTGGAATGAAGAGATCGGAAAAGTGGTCAAATGCGATTATTGTATGGACCGGGTCGACCAGGGCTTGAAACCAGCCTGCGTGACGGTGTGCACCACCCACTGTCTCCATTTCGGAAACGCCAATGACATTCCGGCAGTCAGACGGCAACGGCATGCCAGAACAACGGCATCACTTTAGTAACTGTGGATTTCGGAATGTTTTTTTTGTTCCCATGCTCTCTGTGGGAATGCACTGAGGTGATACTTTATGGGAAAGCCGGTTTGTCCCGTTGCCGATACCATTGACAGACTTACCGAGATCATTGCAGGCGGCCTTCTCAAGCATGCGAGATGCCGGCAGCGGGCTGAAGAGATATTGAAGCTCATGGAAGATGTGGCTTCCGGTCGGGGGGGTGCAGATCACATTCCCACCATGGAGTCCCTGGCATCCGCCCTTGAAAAAGAGGGCCCCGATGACCCATGCAGAAAGACGGGTGCCATGCTCGTTTCCGTTCTGGCAGAGCACCATGAAGTTTTCAAAAGCCATCTGGATACCCTGATCTGTCCCGTGACGGACTGTGCCCGGTTGATCCCGTCCCCCTGTCAGATGGCATGTCCCGCCGGTATTGATGTGCCAAGCTATGTGACACTGATCGGCCAGGGGCATGACGCCGAGGCCATCGCGCTAATCCGAAAAGACAATCCCTTTCCCTGGGTGTGCGGTCTGATCTGTACCAATCCCTGTGAATTCATGTGTGTGCGGGGTCGGGTCGATAAACCCATCGCCATTAAATACCTGAAAGGCTTTGCTGCCGAACGGGCCATGTCGGACGGGCTTTACACGAATCCTGAAAAGGCGCCTTCCAAAGACCGGAAAGTCTGTATCATCGGTGCCGGTCCCGCGGGTATGAGTGCCGCCTTTTTTCTGGCCCTGAAGGGTTATGGGGTTACGGTGCTGGATGCCCTTCCCGTGGCCGGGGGCATGATGATGGTGGGGATTCCCAGGTACCGTCTTCCCAGGGAGGTCATCGATCGGGAAGTCTCCATGATCGAAGATCTGGGGGTTGAATTTCGGCTCAATACCCGGTTTGGAAAGGATGTGCATTTTGACCAGCTGAAAGCCGAAGGGTTTGAGGCTTTCCTGATTGCCATTGGTGCTCACGATTCACACAAACTGGGAATTCAGGGAGAAGACCAATATCCCCAGGTGATCGATGCTGTTTCCTATCTCAGGCGCGTTTCTCTCGGAGACCGACGAAAGCCAGGCGCTCGCGTCGCCATCCTCGGTGGAGGCAATACTGCCATTGATGCCGCCAGAACATCCCTCAGGCTCGGTTGTGAAGAGGTGACCATTATTTACCGCAGGTCCCGTTCCGATATGCCTGCCAATGAAGAAGAGGTGGAACAGGCTGAGGAGGAGCGGGTTGGGTTTTCTTTTCTGACCGTCCCCATGGAAATCCTTGGTGAGAACGGAAAGGTGACGTCTCTGCGTTGCGTCAGAACCGAATTGGGGCCGGAGGATCAGAGTGGTCGAAGACGACCGGTTCCCATTGAGGACAGTGATTTTGAACTTCAAGTGGACGCGGTGATTTCATCCATCGGCCAGCGGGTTGACCCCAAAGGTTTTGAAGCCCTGGAGATGTTGGAGTGGACCCGCCGGGATACGGTCAAAACGGACACCATCAGCATGGAAACGACCATGCCGGGGGTATTTGCGGCAGGCGACGCGGTGTTGGGACCTGCCACGGTGGTCGAGGCCATCGGCGGCGGTAAGCGTGCGGCCGATGCCATTGATCGATACCTTTCGGGAATTCCCCAGCCTAAAATGCGGACGGTCCCGGTGCGCAGGGGCCGGGTTGATTTCATCGAAGTTCCCGCTTCAACCAAAATGATGCTGCAACGGCCGCAGATGCCCATGCTTAACGATGAAAGACGACGGGTGACGTTTCAGCAGGTGGAACTGGGCTATACGGAAAACGCCGTCAGGGAGGAAGCGAGGCGATGCCTTCGATGCGATGTGTGCATCCGTTGTGGCACCTGTGTGGATATCTGCCGCAATAAAATGGGGATTGATGCTTTGCAGTTCGGGTATCTGGATTTTGATCACCGGGATCCGACCGATTTCAGAGTTACCGCGGAACGCTGTATCCTGTGTGGTGCCTGTGCGGCCAACTGCCCCACCGAAGCTATTTCCATGACTGATGTGGCGGAGGATCGAATCTTGAACCTTTGCGGGACCATTTTGAACCGTCTGAAGGTTGAGCGATGCCGGGTTTGCGGCAAAGTCGTTGGACCGGAACGGTACCACGATTACATCACCAGAAGGATACGGGGGATAACCCCCAGAAGTCGGAAAGATGTACTCTGTCTGGATTGCGCCAGGGAAACCGGAGCCAGGCGGCATGTGGAAATTGCACCACCCAAATTAACGGTTTAGGGAGAAAGAGCATGAGCTTTCGAAGGGGAGACCGAGTGGAGGTTTATCGAAAATCACAAGATGACCACTGGCAGTCGCATATGGACCGTTACGTGGGTCTTCACGGTATTGTCACTGATCCGGATACGGTCAAAAACGATCCGGAAGCCCTCATAGAGGTGACCCTTGAAAGGGAGGGAACCCTTCGCTTTCCGCAGGATTGTATCCGGGCGCTCAAAGATTAGGAAAAAATGGCAAAAATGTTCAACATCAATATCGATGGCGCGCCATATGAAGCCATTGAAGGCAAGACCCTCCTGCAGGTGATGCGGAAAAACGGCATACAGGTTCCCACCCTCTGTTACCATGAAGCCCTCAAACCCATTGGGGCCTGTAAATTGTGCGGCGTAGAGGTGTTGGGTCGATCGGGAAAACCAAAAATTTTGCTTTCCTGTGTCATAAAGGCCAGAGAAGGTCTCGTGGTCAGGACGAAGGGCGAACGTGTTGAAAAAGCGAGACGCCTTGCTTTTCAAAATCTGCTGGCCATGGCACCCCAATCCAAAAGAATCAGGGATTTGGCGGAAGTGTACGGGGTCTCCTTGGGCCCCATGGCCGATGGCTGTATCCGTTGCCGTTTGTGCATTGGGGTCTGCAAGGAGATTGTGGGTGTCGGGGCTCTTAAGCTGGCGGATCGTGGGGGGCACCGGTTTATTGTTCCCATGGAAGGGGTTTGCATTGGGTGCGGTACCTGCGCCAATATCTGCCCCACCGGTGCCATTCAGATGAAGGATGAGGATGATTTGCGAACCATTTCCATTCGTGATGAAGTGATCGGGATCAATAAACTTGAGCGTTGTGAGGCATGCGGCCGGTTTTTTGCTTCCCGGAAATTCATGGAGCATGTTGAACAGCAGACCACGGATCATACGGCTGTGAAGGAGCATCATCTCTATTGCCAGTCCTGCGCCAAACTTTTTTCCAATCGAATCAGATCTTCTAAAAGGTTCCCACGACGAGGATAGCCTCTGTTTATGACATATGAAACCATTGAATACGAGATGATTGAACCGGGTATCGGCATGTTATCCCTGAACCGGCCGCGGAAATATAATGCCGTGAGCATTCAGATGATGGAAGAGCTGGAGGCTTTCTGGAAAGAACGTCTTTATGATCTGGAAACCCATGTGGTGGTTTTCAAAGGCAACGGCAAACGGGGATTCTGTGCCGGTCTGGACATGAAAGAAGTCATGAAAACGGCTTCTCATATGTCACCGGATGCATTTTATCGGTTTCAGGCCCGGTTGGCTCGGCTCAACCTGGCCATGCGCCAGGCCCCGCAACCCATTGTTGCAGCGGTTCACGGGGCCGCCGCGGGTTTGGGCTTCAGTTTCGCCATGGCCTCGGATTTAAGGGTGATCACTCCCGATGCACGGTTTTCAGCGGCCTATATCAACATCGGCCTGGGCGGGGCGGACATGGCCTGCAGTTATTTTCTCCCCCGGCTGATCGGCACCGGACGGGCTTATGAATTTATGCTCACGGGCAACTTCATGACGGCCGATGAGGCCATGGGTTTGGGTTTTTGCAGTCGGCTGGTGGAAACGGATCAGCTCCTGGAAACCGCCCTGGAACTGGCCAAAACCATGAACAGCAAAAACCCCATGGGGCTGCGGCTCACCAAAGAAGCCATCAATGTAAATCTGGATACGGGCGGTCTGGAGCAAGCCCTGCAGGTGGAAGATCGAAACCAGACCCTCCTGTTGCTTCGGGGTATGGTTGGCAAAGATGACAAAACGAGCCGTTATTTCTGATAAACCATGAAAGCTAAAACAGGCGAAATGAAAAAGAAAGGATGGGTCAGTCGCATTCTGGCGTGGGTTGCCAAGGGACAGGATAGTTCATCGGTTCCACTGTGCGGCCACTGAGGAATTCCATCCACTCCGCGTGCCGGCGGCACGAAGAAAAACAACTCGAAAGTGTCGGCATTCCGGAACAAATAATCTGTTTTGATCTGGCAGCCTGTACCTTCAATCCAAATCAAGCTCGGCTTTACACTTATTGCATTTCACAACGCCCCGGAAAACTTTATTGCCGCACTCCGAGCAAACGTAACGGGACTCTTCATTCTCAACAAATTTATCTGTACCCACTTCTTTCCAATATGGAATGGTCCGCAAAATGACTTTTTTCCCGACCGTCATTGGGAAATCTTCAATATGTTGGCAAGGGAATTGGTCGCATTGATGGCATCCGGTATAGCCTTTTTCGGTTGTGCAATTCTTGATTTCACACTGCTTGCAATAGATAAAGACCTCATCAGACAAACAACCACTGCATTTAATGTCATCGACTGATAAAGTTTCGCTGCCATCAAGCTTGCCTTTTCCGGGAACATTTCCCCTATAAACATCTACCAAACGCTCTTTAAACTTCAGATTATTATCACGGCCTGCCATGTAAATGGCACAGACTCCACAGTAAAGGCCACATGGGGCAACCAAAGCGGGGTTATCTTTCATGATATGAATCCTTTCTATGTGTAACGATTAAATTGGGTTCGTTCCCAATTGTATGGATTTGAGCCCATTACAATGATTATCCATCATTTCCCATAAATCTCCTAATGAATGATTCTCTTAACAGTGCTGACGCATGAGTTTTCTATAGGGCCTTATAGTCATGGGAATCACTTCTGTGTTGATGTTAAAGAATTGAAGTCGGGAAGCAGATCACGTGACATTGCAAAGGCCCGTTCAGTTCTCTGCTGCCTTGGAGTAGAGACAAGGCATGCCTTGTCTCTACATTAACCTGCGTCACGATGGCCAGGGCTCTTGGGGTCACGAACGTCCCCTAGCCCCCCCATAACATTCACTTTTTCTCTCCATAAGCCCGCCCCTTCCATTCCGCCCCTTTTCCCTGCCAGAAGCGGATGGCCGATGTCCAGGTCATGGCCAGAAACAGCAATCCGATCAAGGGCATCAAAAAAGCCCATTTCCAGCTCAATCGGTAAAATTTCAGGGTGGGGATGTACCCCAGCATCATTGCGGCAAGTCCGCATAGGGACGCAAGGCCGGCTGTGAGGGATGGAAAAAACAGACCGGTAATGGGCATCAGAAACATCAGAACCATAATTCCCGTCACCAGTAGCAATAGCGCCATGGAATAGTGAAGTTGATGAAAGGCGGTTCTGGCCACCATGTTCCAGACGACCCCGGGTCGGTCATAGGCGCGAAGGCTCACGGCGGAGTGCGAAAGTCCGATCCAGGTTCGCCCCCCAATGGATTTAACTTTTCCGGCCAGGGCACAGTCATCGATCAACTCTCCCCGTACCGCTGAAAATCCTCCGATGGCTTTGAGAATGTCGGTTCGGAGCAGAATACAACCCCCGGCGGCGGCCGCCACCCGGGGGAAATCGGAATTGGAAAGACGGAACGGGTAGAGAAGCTTGAAAAAATAGATAAATGCCGGCATAAGCAGCCGTTCCCACGGGGAAACCATACGAAGGTACGCCATCAGGGAAATCAAATGGATTTTTCTATTCATCATTTCCCGGCGAAGTCTTGGAAGGATGCCAGGCTTGAGCTCAATATCCGCATCCAGGAGGAGCACAAGGGGTGTATCCACCAGTTGAAACCCCTGATGAAGCGCCCACAGCTTGCCGCTCCACCCGTCGGGAAGGGGTTGGCCCGAAATAATTTTGAGGTGGCTTTCGAACATTTCCCCGGCGAGAGAGGCCGTTTTGTCGTCGGATTGATCGTCCACCAGGATTACGTTGACATGTCTTCCCTGTGCCATGATGCCCGTCAGGGTGGTCTGGATAACCGCTTCTTCGTTTCTTGCGGGAATGAGCACTGTGATGTTGCTCAAGTCGTCGTTGCAATCATCCGGTTCTCCGTCCAGGAATTCGCGGGTGGACCAGGGTCGCCAGGGTAGCAGCAGGATGATGACCCAGAGAATGGTCCCAACGAGTGTCAGCAGGGTCAAGAGCATGGCCTTTTATCCTGTTTTGTTGCAAAAGTTGCCGGAAGTTCAAGATAATACGCCCCTTCCGTTTTCTTCCCCCGTTTCAGGCAGCCTGTGCCATAAACCTGACATTTTCGGGAAAGTTCTTTTAGGGTGGCCTTTTTCTGTGATTCACGGAGCGGGCTTTCCTGAAGCAGCTTCACCATTGACTTGATTCTGAATCGGTCCATGCCTTTAAAGCGGGCTGATAACTGATCCGGATGGCCCCCTTCTTTGATGACGAGTCTTTGTGGAATTAGAAAAACCGGGTAGCGACAGGCAATCCGGAGCCATAGATCATAATCTTCGCAGGCCGGTAAATCTTCATCAAAAACACCCACCTCCTCAAGCAGTTCCCGCTTGAGCATGACCGCGGAAGGGCTCACAAGGCAGAGCGCAAGTGAAGGTTTGAAAACGTCGCCGGAAGGTTTCAAATGCCGCTTCCCCGGATTGGCGCGCTTTCCATTCCGGATCCATGTCTCATCGGTCTGGCAGATCATGGTATCGGGGTTTTTATCAAAAAATGTTTTTTGCACGGCCAGTTTGTCGGGGAGCCAGTAGTCATCGGAATCCAGAAAGGCGATCAGGGGCGATTTAGAAACGGCTAACCCCGTATTCCGGGCGGCGGAAACCCCTCGATTGGTCTTGTGAGCCACATATCGGATGTGGTTTTTGAACGGGTGCAGAACCTGTTCCGTCTCGTCCGTTGAGCCGTCGTCCACAACAACGATTTCATAGTCCGTAAAGCGCTGGTATAGGACCGACGAAATGGCCCGGGCCGTTTTTACGGCGCGATTGAACGTGGGGATGATAACGCTGACGGCTGCCATTTTTAAAATTCTCTACAACAAAACCAGAAACCCTGCCACCAGAAAGTTTCCTTCCACCAGACCCTCCAGGACGATTCCGGGGGAAAGCCATTGCTTTTCAAAGGTGTAAAAACAAAGGAGCAGGGTCAAAAGGGGGATGAGCATCAGGTAAAAAATCGAGCTGACCAGGCCCAACAGGGTACTGCACACCAACAATAGTGCCGTACCCAAAAAAATCCGTTTGAAAAGGGTGAGCGTCCGTTTTTCACCCAATGTGATGGGCAGGGTTTCCGTACCGACCATCAGGTCCCCTTGAAGTTGAAACAGGCTGAAAAGAACAGCCCTGGCGTAACTGAAAGAAAACACGACAATTGCTGTAATGGCAATGCTCAAAACCGGACCAGGGCGACCACTGAAAAGGGGCAGAAACACCATGACAGCCATCCATGCGAGGGCTTCGGACAGGCTTCGGGATCCGGGGATATCCTTTATTTTGACAAATCGGTACCGATTTCCGGCCCCTTCGGAAATCAGGGGAATGCTGTATATTACGCCTAAGAGGCTCAAGCACACAAGGGCGATAAAGGTGCCGATCCCCGTTATCAAAGCCAGGATCAGAGAGATGCCCATGGCAATGGATCCCATGGGGATCAACAGGTTTTTGTGCTGCTTTTGAAAGGTTGCCCGATCCGGGTCATTGTAGGAGGCCGCCTCTTTGTCCAGAAACCGGTTGAAAACATGCATGGCATAAATGTATAGGGCCGCCATCAATGGGAACACCAGGTCGGTTGTTCCATTCGCAAGATGCAGGACCGCATAAGCAAAACTGAACGCACCCAGCGCCGCGACCACGCTGCTCAATACCAGGAATCGAAAAGCGCCTTTGATCCCATGAATAAACGGTGCTTCCCTCCGCCCTTGAATGTCTTCAATTGTCTGCATCACGTTTTTGATGAGCCAGTGGGGGGTGGAAGCACCGGCCGTAAGACCGATCACCTTCATTTGTGAAAGGGCCTCAAGGGGCAGTTCTTTTTCTGTTTCCACATGGTAGGTGGGGAGACTTTCCTCTTCGGCTATCTTGGCCAGTCGCTGGGTATTGGCACTATGAAAGCCGCCCACCACAACCACCCCTTCCACCTGCTCTTTGAAGGTGCGAACTTCCCGTTGTCGTTCGTGGGTGGCATCGCAGATGGTGTCAAAAACCTGGATGTTCGGGAAACGTGCCTGCAGGGCGGAGACGATTTCCTTGAAATCTTCCTCATCCTGCGTGGTTTGTGCCACCACAAAGGGGTTTTCCAGTTGCGGAAGATTTGCCACATCCGCCTTTTTCTCGATCAGGTGGGCGGGTTCCTTGCTGTAGCCCATGAGGCCGATGACTTCAGCGTGGTCTTTGTCTCCCACGATGATGGTAGGACGGTCCTTGTTGGACTGGTGGCGAATAATGGCTTGTACCCGGGTTACTTTTGGACAGGTAGCGTCAATGACCTTGAGCCCTGAATTTTGAAGTATCTCCCGTTTGTGGGGCGGGATGCCATGGGCGCGGATCAGGATACGGCCGGTGGTAAGCCCCGTGGTGTCGTCGGTGGCCTTCACGCCTTTGGCTTCAAGGAGGTCCAGGACCTGTTTGTTGTGAATAAGGGGGCCAAATGTAAACAGGGGGCCTTCCTTTTTGTTGGATTCAGCCATGACCATTTCCATGGCGCGTCGCACGCCCATGCAGAAGCCGGCGGTTTTGGCCAAGATCACTTTCATCGGGTGTTATCTCCTGACATTTTCCTTTATTTCCATGAGAGCCTCAAAGTATTGGTCCAGTGCCGCCATCATGCTATGAACATCCCTGATGCCGGTAAAGGCACCGCGAAATCGGCTGCTGTGGGGCAACCCCTTTGTGTACCACAAAAGTTGGCCGCGCATCAATTTAGAGGCTCTGTCTTCCCCTAGTATTTGTGAGAGATGCGTGAAATGCGAAAGGATAACTTCTTTTCTCTCGGACAGTTCAGGGGGACGTACCTCAAGACCTTTCTCAAGATCCAGAATATGCCGGAATATCCAAGGATTGCCCAAAGCGCCGCGACCAATCATTACCCCGTCACATCCTGTCTCTTTCCGCATTTGGAGGGCCAATTCCGGTTTAAACACATCGCCGTTACCGATGACGGGAATGGCCAATTTTTCTTTAATTTTCCGAATGATCCGCCAGTCCGCCTGCCCGGAAAATCCCTGTTTGACAAATCTGGGGTGGATAGTGACGGCATCGGCACCGCAATCCGCTATGATGTGAGCGATTTCAAGAAAATTAGCCTCCTCAGCCGACCACCCTGCCCGTATTTTCACTGTCAAGGGAACCGTGCAGGCTCTGCGGACGGCCGTCACCATCCGGTGCACGGCAGTCGGGCTTCTGAGCAAGGCCCCGCCGGAGCCGTTTTTGATCACCTTTCCGGCGGGACACCCCATATTGATGTCCACCATATCGGCGCCCTTTTGAATGGCGATTTCAGCTGCCATGGCCATAATTTGTGGATCCGCACCGAATATCTGTACTGAAAGGGGCTTTTCTTCGGGATCGCTTTTAAGGTATCGCAAGGTCTTTTCGTGGTTCCTTGAAAGCCCTACGGCGCTGACCATTTCAGTGACCACAAGGCCGGCTCCCAACTGCCTGGCGATCCGCCGAAAAGGAGGATTGGTAATCCCTGCCATGGGGGCCATGATGAGCCGGTTCTTGAGCGTGAGCGTACCGATTTTCAGCATGGTCGTCAGGGTGTAGGCGCGAAAAATCTTTCGCCCCTACTGATGGCCCCCACCGGGCAGATCTCCACGCAGGCAAGGCATTGGTCACAGGGGACTGTCTCAGCCGTTTGTTGTCCATAAAACCGGATGAGCGTTTTAAACCCCCGATCGGCAAAATCCATTGAAGGAGTGCCGTGGGCCTCGCGGCAGACTTGAATGCATTTGCCGCACAAGACGCACCGGTTGGGATGGTGGTTTAGAAAAGGATGATCATCCATTGTTTCCTCATCTTTCAGGAAACGTTCCAACCGTTTGGGTTTGAGTCCCACTTTCAGAAAGCGGGCAATTTTCTGCAGGTCGCATTTCTTGTTGGCCGGACAATGGCCGCAGTCCACATGGTGCACGGACAACAGCAGTTCCAGGGCTGTCCGCTGCAGCCGCCGCACTGCCGGTGTGTCGGTCTTTACCACCATATTTTCAAGTACTTCCATCTGGCATGAGGGGACGGGCTGGTGATGCCCCTCGATGTCAACAAAACAGAGACGACAGGAAGCGGGGGGATGCTCCAGTGTGTCCAGGTAGCAGAGGTTGGGAATGTATATGTCATGCTCAAGGCAGGTCTTGAGCAGATTTGCGCCTTTTTCCACCTGAATTTCCCTGTTGTCCACAATTATTTTTATCATGAAATCAGTCTCTTAGATTCTTACGGCTTTACTGGAGGTCATTTTTGAACCGCAGAATATCGAACAAGGAATGACGAATGTCGAAGGAAAACTTCATAATTCGAAATTCCTTGTTCGATATTGGATATTCGTTTTTAATAAATTCAAATGTTTCAGTTCCGGTATTAAATCTCAGGTTTCAGTTGGTCTTTCCACAATAGGCGCCAAATGTGGCGGCGACACCTTCACAACCGCATCATACTCCGGTGGACAGGCGGTCACGCATTCACCGCATTTGACACAGAGGGTTTGATCGACCCCCTTTTTTCGATTGCATGCAAGCGTA
>FLOH01001220.1_pt1 | contig 41241 bp, 34 predicted proteins | sample 756751 | NCBI WGS metagenome assembly FLOH01 (sample SAMEA4026879, study PRJEB14308) | marine metagenome | biome: coastal water; material: water | depth 74 m
CCGCTCTGGATGCCGCCAACGAAGTCGAAGTTTGCCAACATGTTTGGGATTGAAGGCCGCAAAGCATGGGCTACCGGTTTGCAGCTGCGCCCATTGGAGCAAACCATAATTGATGTCAGCGTGGATGAAGCGAAACGGAATTCGGCCGTCGCCATTGGACTGTCCAGTGAACGCGAACAGGAATTGCTCAAGGACTGGCAGGTTTAGGAGACAGGACTTGATTGGGTGACCGCACCCAAGTTCATCAAGTCTTCTGCGCGACCCAGAAACGGCATTCGTCGGAGAAGTCGCGAACTTTGCGGGACTCACGCGATATTTGCCGACGCATCGCGTCGAAAGTGTGGGTCCAGCCCGTGGCTTTTAGATCGGCCAGGATTTCTGCTCTCACCGGCAGGTGCATGAAAGTGCGACCCACGCCTTTTTCCTCGTAATATCGATCGCCATATTCACGGAGAATGGGGTCTTGCTCGCCTTTGGCCCAACGCGAGGCCTCCAGCCGCCATAATACGCGCTCGGATGGCGAATCCTCCCGATCATGCGTGGTAAACATCAAAGGTGCGCCGGGACGACAGAAAGAAGCGATCGACCGCAAAGCCCGGCGACGATTACGGCGCGATGGGATTTGCATCAGGCCGTTGAACATGAAGAGGGCTCCGTCGAATTTGTCGTCCTCGAGGATGGAGCACTTTTCCAGCTTGGTGGCATCGGCGTGGAAGAAGGTGATGTCGGCCTCGCGCTCAAGGGCCAGACTGTGTGCCTGCGCCAACAATTCCTCGGCAAAGTCGAAGGCCATTAACTCGTGATAACCGGCTTCCCAAAGAGCGACCGTAACCCGGCCCGCGCCACAACCGGCTTCCAGCAATCGGGCCGACTTGTCGGGGAAAAATCGCTCGATCAATATCCGCTCCGATTCCCAAAGCCCGATCCGATGGGCCGCCTTGGTGTAGTGCACCACGGCACATAGATCATTGAAATCCTCCCGGACGGTCTCCTTGGTAACTTTTATAGATGCCACGATTCAGAGATGTTTGGCGAGGAAGGTCTCGATTTCACCGTAAAGCCGGATTCGATTCTTGGTCTTGAAATAGCCATGACCTTCCACGTCGGGGAAGAATTCCTCCACGGTCACGCCTTGTTTTTTCAACGCTTTGACGAGCTTTTTGGACTGGGGTGCATCCACGGTGGGGTCTTCCTCTCCCGCTGAGACATAAACCGGAATACGAACATTTTCCGTGTGCCGTAGTGGTGAGATAGCATCGAATTTTTCCTGCAGCTTCCCGGGGTCTCCGAGACGATCAATGAGGATGTCGTAGTTGAATCGGTCATAACGATCGCGTCCCTGCTGTTTGATGAGTAATTCCCAATCGAATACGCCGACAATGGTGATCGCGCACCGGTAAAGTTCAGGTTCGAACGCCGCCCCAGACATGGTCAAGTATCCCCCAAAACTCCCGCCCATGATCGCGATGCGGTCGGGATTGATCAGGCCGGATCTTTTAAGCAATTTGACCCCATCAGTCACGTCCTCGTGCATGGCCTTGAAATTGAATTCATCGTCCTTGCTGATTGCTTGGGTAAAGCCGATTGATCCGCGATAATTGGGCTGGAATACGGCGTAACCCCGACTGGCCAGAAACTGGACTTGAGGGTTGTAACCCCAGACATCACGCACCCAGGGGCCACCATGAGCGAGCACGACGAGTGGGGGCTTGGCCCCCGAATTCTTTGCTGCTGGCAGGGTAAGATATCCCTGTAGTCGGAGACCGTCCCGGGCATTGAAATGAATGACCTGCATGGGTTGAGCGTTGAATCCCTTGAGCCACGGATAGGTTTCCGGCAATGCTGCCAGCTGGTCTTTATGCTTGTTGTAGAGGTAATACCGAACGGGTAGCCGATCAGCAGATGAAGCGACGATAAAACGGGATTGTTCAAAATCGGAACTCGCCAGCTGATTGATGCGACCTGGTAGTTTGGTATCCACTTTGGCTTGCACCTTCTGCATCGCCGAACTGGTCCAGTGCACGGCCACGCCATCATTGATGTAGCGGATTCCTTGGATTGCGCCGTCCTGCGGATCATAATCAAGGGCGGAAGATGTCATGGAGAAGTTTGGGTCACCGAAATATTTGGGACCGAAACTTTGTTTAACCGTATCGTAGAGATACATGCTGGCGGTGGGTTCGTCTGCCATGCGATGGGCCACATAGATTTTTCCCGGTTCGGGGGAGAAACCGGCGAATACGTCATTGCTGCCATGAATGTTTAGACGGGTCCACGGGGCTTCCTCGGTTACCCGGTAATAATAATATAAGGCGCGGTCTGTTTTATCATAGGTGACCGCTCCACGCACCAGACCCATCCAATCGTTGAAAACGCCGTGAGGTTCGCCAGGGGGCATGGATATCCATTCCACGACATTGTAGCGGTCACTGGATTGCCCCGATATTCGCGGTCGGGCTTTGGCAGGGTTGATCACCGCAGGTCCGTTGCGAGAGTCATTATCACCTTGCTGGAACCAGACATTCAGAAGACCCGGCCGATCATGTCTGGGACCGCTGATTTTCATGTTCCATTCTCCGGTACTAAAGGGGGTGGAGCGTCCTTTTTTAATCGAGTAGTAGGTATAGCCGTTCCGATTTGAAAATAGAATGATCCGATCGTTATCCAACCACATCAACGGGTGTGAGGGTCGTCCGGCGATCATGAACGATTTCGACTTCATCGTTTTGAGATTAAGGAGAACAATCCCGTAATCGTCTTTCTCCTTGTTCATGGCATAAACCAAATGCTGCCCGTCAGGCGATAGCATCGGTTGGGAAATCAAAGGCTTACGGAAAAAGTCTTCGACTGATAGAGGATCAGCCTGAGCTACCGATCCCGAACCGACCAGAAGGAGACCAACGATCACACCTCTCCAGAGCTTGAGTGAATTCCGCATGCCACACGCAATCATGACACTATAGCCGTGTCCAGAACGTGTATTATGTTCGCTGCCAAGCGGCTATATACATGCCGTTGGCGTTGAGGTCCTGCGGCCAGAGGTAGGCACTTGCCGGGGTCGATGATTCCGGGTCGGACTCACCGAGTCCAGCGATGACGGGCAAAGGTGATGGGGCCAACTCGGGATGTGCGGCGGAGAAAGCATCAGCGACACCGCTGGTTTCACTGCGGGTGAGGGTGCAGACCGCATAAATGAGGCGACCACCGGGTTTGAGCGATCCTGCCACGCGATGGAGCAGTTCAAGTTGCACCGCTGCGAGTTCACGCACGTCGTCCATGGTTGTAGTCCAACGGGCGTGGGGGTTGCGTTGCCACGTGCCAACGCCACTGCACGGCGCATCAACCAGAATGCCGTCAAATTTTGCCTTGGTGGGTAGTCGATTGGTGCCGTCCCACAATGCGCTGCGATGATTGTGAAGTTTGGCGCGGGTGGAACGTTTCTTGAAAGTCTGCAGCCGTTTCTCCGAACGGTCGGTCACCCATATCAATCCCTTGTTCTGCATCAGATCGGCGAGATGCAGGGTCTTGCCGCCGTCACCGGCACACGCATCCCACCAAGTTTGTCCGGCCGAAGGAGCTGCGGCCAATCCTACCAGCTGCGACGAGAGATCCTGAATTTCGAATTCTCCTTCGTGAAAATTAGGGGTGCGAAACATGTCCTTCTCCCCGGTGTAGTGCACAGCATCCGGTGAATGATCGGTGAAATTGCATTTGCCCAACGACTCCGCGAGTTTGTGCGCCTTGCCGGGACGCGCCCGCAGCCAAAGGGCAGGTTCGCGTTGGATTTGTCGCAAGTATTCCGGGGTTAACTCCATCTCCTTGCTGAGCCACTCGGGCACTGCTCTGACGGCCAAAGCTTCGGCTTTTACCGACTTGGGATTATGTTTAAAGCGCGCGTCGATATCGAGCGCGTGATTGGCCTTGGTTTGAAGTGAGGCCTTTGGATCAACCCAGTTTTTCCAACGGTAATAGATGAATACACCTTTGCTCACTGCCCGCCGCAGTTGGGGAGCAAGATATTTGTGCTCGTAGAAATAGCGGCGCAGCACGGCATCGGCAGGCAGGGTCGGCGAGACACTGGCCAGAATGCGAGCGATGTGATTGAGGGTGGTGGAGTCAGCCATGAGTCTTTACCACCAAGGACACGAAGTGTGCGAAGCACAATCTATCAAATGACCACAGGGCACTTAAGTAAGCTGCCCGAGGTAGAGCCGGGTTTGATATTGAAAACTCACTAACCCGTTTTGGGCGTTTTCGACAAAGATCTGTTCGAGTTGGGAGAAAAAGGCTTCGTGGCCGGGTTGACCGGCATTGGGCACGTAGGAAGAGGAGAGGGCGCGGCCGGTCAGGCCTTCCAGATCAAAACGTTGCTCATTGGTGAAGGTGAATGTTTCGAAACCTGATGGAGCAAAGAATTCACTAATCGCGGCGGCATCAATACGGGTATGATTGACCTGATCGTAGTCGGTTGCCCGGGTTTTGAGCAGGTGGTCATAAGCAATGAGGAAAGGTGTAGTATCAGTCAGACGTTCATTCCAGATCAGCGCTACGTGGCCGTTTGGTTTGAGAATGCGGGCAAATTCGGTGCGGGCTCTTTCAACGTTGAACCAATGAAACGCTTGTCCGGCGGTGATCAAATCGACGGATGCTTCCGCCAAGGTGGTGGCCTCGGCCGTGGCTGCGATACTAGTGAAATTATCTGTATGTCCCAGGTCGCGGTCAGCTGCGGCCCGCATTTCGCCGTTGGGTTCGACGGCGTGCACATGTCCGACTACGGGCAGAAGCAATGCGGAGAGAATACCAGTCCCGGCACCGATATCGCCCACTACGCTTTTGAGGCTCAAGTTTGCTTTATCCTGCAGGCACGTAATCAACTCGACCGGGTAGCTTGGCCGGTAGCTCACATAGTTTTCCACGCGGTCGGAAAAACGTTGGGTCGAATCAGGCATGTGCCCTCCACCCAGGACGAAAAGTTATCCGACGACAAGATACCCGTCACGATCGAGCATGTTATAAGTTAACTTTCGCTGCTCACCAGTTTTCAGGTCAATCGAGCTACTGTTTATCTTCGCTGCGGACTATGTGAGTGAGCAAAATGTCAATCGGTTAACAATCATGAAGCGAGGGCATGGATTGGGGCTCGCTCGGATGCGGTGGATTCCGCTTAGTTACCGGCTCTTACCTATGATTGTATTCGATGTAGATGGCACCCTGATTGATGATGAAAATGCAGACTGGTCGAGCTTTGATGCGGCTTTTCATGAAGTGGCCGGGTTTGGCTTGGATGCGGAATTTTTCGCCGGTCTCGAAGAGGTAACCGCACAAGCCATAGTGCATGTGGCTTTGGAGAAATACTCTCTGGAAGAACGGACGCGCATGGAGCACAGGGTGAAAACGATTGCCTTGCACAACATGCAGCAGGCTCATGCGCAGGATCCCGGCTGTTTCTCGGCAGTGCCGGGGGCAGCGGATCTACTGCGCGATCTGCAATCACGGGGGATCCCGGTGGCGATTGCGACTGGCGATTAGCGTGAAACCATTCTTTTCAAACTGCAGGTGGCGGGTCTCTCGGTGGAAGGGCTGACGCTCATGACCTCGTCGGATTATTTCAGCCGGGCTGACATCATCCGCGCCGCCGTGGACAGAGTGGGGCAGCCCCTCTCCGAGGCGATTTACGTCGGTGATGGGTTGTGGGATCTACGGGCCACCCGTAAACTGGGGATCCCTTTCATCGGGGTGGGCCGTCGCCGGAAAAAACTGCGCGAAGCAGGGGCAGAACATATTCTGGAGGATCTGACTCCGGCGGCGTTTCATCCCGTTTTCGAAAGAATAAAAGCGACGACTGGTCCCGATCTATAAAAATCCCGGAGGTGATGCCAATCACCCAAAGTTGTATTTCTTCCGCATCCAGTTTGTCACGTATTACCTGACAAACTGGATGGTGCGCGGTCTAACTTTTTCGCGGTCGGCCCGGCGGTCCGACCCTACCCGGCATTGTCCTTAATAGACAAACTTCGGGCGTTCGGAGCGATTTACTATAGGTAGAATCTGGCCAAGACGATACGCGAATGGTCGATTTGTCACCGATTGCCCCAGCGCCGTTCCTGTTTGAGTTCGAGCGGCTTGCTTTCGATCTGCACGCCGGCCACGGCAGGGTGAGAGCGAATCTGCTGAAAAACTGATGGGGTAAGTTTCCAGGACAGGGCCCGGCTGACTTCGGCAATGGGTGCGACGCGATCCTCCAACATGAAACCGAAATTGATTCGTGTTTCACCAGATTGGGCGTCGAGGGTCTCGCGCATGAGCTTGAAAAATGCGGTCAGTTCGGGGTGCTCAGGCCGTAGCAACCACGTGACCGACTTTACACTACCGGCAATAAATTGATCCAAGGGATAGCATTCCTTCACATTGATGCGGGCACCGTCGTTACCGATGATGATATTGCCCTGCACGAGGACGGGTTGCTCAGCGACGAGGTTTTCCCCGTAGCTGGCATAACCATCGGCAAACATATTGAGCGCGACCGAGGCTTCCTTGGTGGCCAAACTGAATGCGGCCCAGGGGCGATTATCCTTACGAGCGAGTTTCTTGACGATGTTGCCGGCGATGCCGCAGAGGCGGAATTCATTGCGATCTGTCAGCAAGGTAAGTTGATCGACCGTGTAAGTATCAATGGCTTCGGCCAAACCGGCATACTGGTTCATGGGATGACCGGAGACGTAGAAACCAAGCAGTTCCTTTTCGAAGAGTAGTTTCTCCGCTTGGCTGAAATCATCCGTGGAGGCAGTGCCACTGGAGATGGGAGTTTGGAGATGGGAGTTCGGCTTACCGGCGATGGGTGCGGGTTCGGCGAGCATGTCGAGGAAGCTTTCCTGCCCCGCGGCCTTGTCGCGTGCCGTGGCGGCGACGGTGGCCAGTGCGGCGTCGATATTTTCGGACAGTTCCTTGCGGGATGCTTTGCTGAAATCGAATGCGCCGGTTTTTACCAGGTGCTCCAGCACCCGTTTATTAAGGGCTTTCGCGTCAACGCGGGTGATAAAGTCCTCGAAGTCAATAAAGGGTCCGTTGGCGGTGCGCTCTTCGATGATCTTTTCGGCTGCCTGTGCGCCCACGCCCTTGATGCCGGCAAGGCCGAATCGAATACGACCAGCGGTGGTGGATGCTTTGGCATCCACTACCGGAGTAAACATTTCGCGGGATTCGTTCACGTCGGGTCCGAGCACGGTCATACCCATCGATTCACATTCGGCGACGAAGTGGGATACCTTATCGGAATTACCCAGCTCGGAACTGAGCATGGCAGCCATGAATTGGGTGGGGTAGTTGGCCTTGAGGTAGCCGGTTTGGTAACTGAGCACCGCGTAGGCGGCAGAGTGCGATTTATTGAAACCGTAACCGGCGAATTTGTTGAGGATATCGAAAATCGAATCAGCGGTCTTCGCATCTATGTCGTTAACGCGTTTGGCCCCTTCGACGAATTTGACACGTTCCAAGGCCATGGCCGTGACATCTTTTTTGCCCATGGCGCGACGCAGCATATCCGCACCCCCGAGGGTATAACCCGCGATTACCTTGGCGGCCTCCATGACCTGCTCCTGATACACCATTACGCCGTAAGTCTCTTCGCAGACTTCCTCGAGTAGTTTATGGGGAAACTTGACGGTGCTCGGGTCTTTTTTCCCGCGCACATAATCCGGGATCCACTCCATCGGGCCGGGTCGATACAACGCGATGAGTGCGACAATTTCATCGATGGATGACAGGCCGATCTGGCGGCAAAGATTCTGCATGCCACCTGATTCCAACTGAAACACACCGGTGGTGCGTCCGGAATTGAGCAGCTCGTAGGTTTTGGCATCCTCGTAGCCCACGGATTCAATATCGAAATCAGGATCGGCCGTGTGATGGATATTGTCCACTGCATCGGCGATGACGGTGAGCGTTTTGAGCCCGAGGAAATCCATCTTCAGCAGGCCCAACTTGCCCACTGCATTCATGTCGAATTGCACGGTGACATCGCCTTCCTGCAGCGTGAGCGGCACAAAGTTTTCCAGCGGTTGATCGGTTATGATGATACCGGCGGCATGTTTGCCGGTGTTACGCACCATGCCTTCCAAGACGAGGCCCTGATCGTAGATTTTCTTAGCCGCCGGGTTGCTGTCTACTTCGGCCTTTAGCTCGGCGGATTTGTTGTAGGAATCCTCGAGCGAAATATTGAGTTCGTCGGGGATCATCTTCGCGAGCCGGTCAGCTTCGGCGTAGGGCAGATCGTGGACGCGCGAAACATCGCGGATCACCATCTTCGCCCCAAGCGTGCCGTAGGTGATGATGTTGGCCACGCAATCGTTGCCGTATTTCTCGCGCACATAATCGATGACCTCGCCGCGACGGCGCATGCAGAAATCGATATCGAAATCAGGCGGGGAAACCCGTTCGGGGTTGAGGAATCGCTCGAAGAGCAACTTGAACCGCAAGGGGTCAAGGTTCGTGATTCGCAGCAGATAAGCCACGATACATCCCGCACCGGAGCCGCGGCCCGGGCCGACCGGAATGTTCTGCTTGCAGGCCCAATCGATAAAGTCCCACACCACGAGAAAGTAATCTTCGAATCCCGTTTTGATGATGATGGACAGTTCGTAGTCCACGCGCTCGCAAAGGGTTTTGGCCAATTCCGGATCAGCCGCTTTATCCGGATTATGATAGTCCACATCATATCGCTCCTTGAGGCCGTCGATGCAGAGTTGCTTCAAATATCCGGTGCGATCGGTCGTGATATCCGGGGGCAGGGGATACTTGGGATAGCGTTCGCTTCCCTTGGGGAATGGAATGGTGAGGTCGCACATCTCGGCGACCAATTGCGTGTTGGTGAGCGATTCCGGCACCTCACTGAAGAGGGAATGCATCTCGTCTCTCGATTTAAGATAGAACTGCTCACCCGTGAAACGCATGCGGTCCGTATCATTGATTTTCGAACCGGTTTGGATGCAGAGCAGGGAATCATGCGGTCCGGCATCGGATGACTGGACGTAATGCACGTCGTTGGTGCAAATGACCTTTAAATTGAACTCCTCCGCAAGTTTGAGCAGTCCGGGGATGATTTTTTTTTGCTCAGGGATGCCATGATCCTGAATTTCCACGAAATAGTTTTCCCGGCCAAATATCTCGACGAAGCGTCCGCAGGCGGTCCGAGCGTCCTCCCAGCGGTCGTTCATCAGGTGCTGGGGAACCAACGAGGCGAGGCAACCCGTGAATCCGATCAAACCGTCGGCGTATTGAGCCAGCGTCTCCATATCCGTGCGGGGTTTGTAATAAAATCCCTTCAGATGCGCGTCGGAGACCAATTTGAGGAGATTTTGGTATCCGGTGAGATTTCGCGCCAGCAAACCAAGATGAAACATGGATTTGCCCTCATCGGATCGGCCATGCTTTTCGAGCCGGGAAGTCTCGACCAGGTAGAGCTCGCAGCCGATTAAAGGCTTGATACCCTTGGCTTTGGCCGCGTTGTAAAAAGATATGGCCCCGAAAAGATTGCCGTGGTCGGTGAGCGCCAGAGCGGGCATGCCCAGCTCTACCGCCCGGTCCATCAAACGGTCGATCCGGCAGGCCCCATCGAGCAGACTGTAGTCGGAGTGGACGTGGAGATGGACGAAGTTTTTATCGGGCGACGGCACTGGATATCCAGCCAAGCTGGCACCGTCTTTCGCGCAAGGTCTAAAGCCGGTTTGACGGGTGGAGAGGGGGATTAATTTATCCCTATAAAAAAGCCATTGACGGGGCACCACCCGAATGGCTTGCTGTTGGGCTTTTCCCTTTCATATCCGTCAAGTTCACATGTCCATCGAAATCAAAATCCGCAAAAACGAGCCCATTGACCGTGCGATCCGCCGCATGAAAAAGAAGCTTGAGCGCGAAAACATCATCAAAGGTGTTCGGGCCAAACGTTACTTTGAGAAGCCCTGCGAAGTGCGTCGTCGCAAGACCAAGGTCATGGCCTTTACTCAAATGCTGCGTAATCGCTACGCCGAGTAAGTCCTGTCCCGCATTGACTGCCAATTTCAACCGCATCCTGCCCGGATGCGGTTTTTTCGTGCAACCCGGTGGCAAATGGGTTCGTGATAGGGGCGTATTGTGAAACCGATGTTCTCATTATCAACTTGCTGGTGTTCCCACCGGCATATGGATGGTTACGAAATGCTCACCGAAATGGCGGAGTTGGGTTTTACCCATGTCGAGCTGAGTCATGGCATCCGGATTACGCTGGTTCCCGGCATCATGAAGGCAGTCGAGGAAGGGGTGATCAAGGTTGGCACCACTCATAATTTCTGTCTGCTGCCGGCCGGGGTTAATTCTGCTGCTCCCAACCTGTTTGAGCCATCGTCCACGGATCATCGCGAACACGATCAATGGTTGCGCTATACCAAACGTTCGCTCGATTTTGCCGCCCAGTTGAAAGCCAAGTTGATGGTCACCCATCTGGGCAGCGTGGAGTTCTTCTGGTTCGATCCGGGTGAGAAGCTGGAGAAATTTATCAAGGCGCACCAAGGTGACGACTTGGTGGAGGACAAGAACTATGAGGCAATCCTCGCCAAGTGCATGGCTAAGATGCGCAAAAGGATGGGACCGTTTTGGGAGCGCACGCAGAACAGCGTCACAGAGATTACAGCTTATGCGGCGGAAAAAGGCATCATGTTGGGCCTGGAGAACCGGGAGAAATTCACCGAATTGCCGCTCGATGGACACTACTTTGATTTTATGGCCGGTCTGCCGGAAGGAGCCCCCTTTGGTTACTGGCACGATACCGGACACGCGGACATTAAGGAAAAGATGGGTCTGCTGAATCACCGCCAGCACCTCGAAAAGATGGCTCCGTATCTGGCCGGATTTCATTTGCACGACGTCAACGATGAGGGCCGCGACCATCAGGCCGTTGGTTCCGGTCACATTGATTTCAAGATGATCAGCGAATTCTGGAAGCCGGAGCACTTGCTGGTCCTGGAATTGGGCCCCCGTCTGGAAGTGGATGAGGTGAAACGTTCCAAGGAACGGATCGAAGATTTGCTGGCTTGATCAACTGGCTGCCGGGACGAGATCAAACCTTGGGCAGGAATCCGTAGGCCGTCAGGAAATCCACGAATCGACCGTCTTTGCGAACCTCAGCCTGAAAATCTGCATTCGCGACCAACCCGGGATAGGTCCATGGGTTGGCACAGACGGTCTGGAAATCAACCATGCGGATGGGATCCAGTTGAATGTCCCGGTAGAGGGCATAGGCCCGGTCGGGGGCGACCAAGCTGGCCGTCTGCAGCAGGATTTCCTTTTCCATGAATTTTTTAAAGTCGTCCGCCTTGGCGTTCAATTTAGTCAGCGCCATTTCAAAATCAACCCGGGCTTGCTCCGGTTTCCCATTCAACTTGGCGAGTTTGGGCTGCATCATGTCCACATCAAAGGAGCAACCCGCGTTGGGATTGATGGGCAGCTTGATTCCCGCAAGGGATCGCTTGACGATAATCCGGGCTTCGTCGGTATTACCACGCTCAATCAACATGGCAGCATGATCGGCCTCGGCGTTGATTTGTAACGGGCAAACGAAATTCCCATGCCCGCGATAATGTGCCTCCCACCGCTCCCGCCAGCCTTCGGCATAAGCCTCGAATTGGCCGTTGAGCATGGCGACCACCATCCGGCCACTTTTCCAGGCGGAGGCATCGCATTGTTCGGTCAACTCCAAGGCGGACAAGGCGGTCTCATAGGCCTTGAATGACTCCAATTTCCCATCGATGAGAAACTGGCAGTATTTTAGCCGCAAGGCGTAGTCGTTGCGCTGTGGATTTAGGTTCAACTGCTCCTGATAGAGTTGAATCAGTGCCTCGTAATTTCCCTCATCATTGTAGGCTCCACGCAGGAAACCCACCGAACTGGGATTTGCCTTATCCAGTTGGTAAGCTCGCTCAAAAGTCAGGGTTGATTTGTCGAGTTGGCCCATCCGTTGATAAGCAATTCCCAGTAGCACCAAATTGTCGGTGTCGTTTGGCACAATCATGATCGCTTGATCAATACTGCGGGCCGCAGCGACGTAATCACTCCCCACCAACATTTGATAATAGCCCTCGGCCCGGTAGGTGGAGACGTGGTGGGGATTGAGCTTCTGGGCAGTTCGCAGGGTTTGGAGGGCCGAGGCGGCAAAGGCTGCCTTCACCGGAGTTGATTCTTCTCGGGCCGGAACACGCAGGGTTTGGACACTGTGTATCGTGGAGAGCAGGGCCCAGGCATCCACGAATTCCGGGTCGGCCGTCGTCGCGCTCTGCAGGAGTTCTGCTGCTTTGGTCAGAACTTCCAACTTCACCCAAAGGCTGGTCAGGCTGGCTCGCGCTTTGAGGTAATCATCGTAGGCCGAAATGCTCGAGGTGGGGATCTTGTCCAGATTGGCGGCCTCCTTGGGGCTGATCTGGGCCTTCAATTTGCCTGCGATCTGGCGCGAGATTTCCGACTGGAGGGCGAAAATATTCTCAAGTTTGCGGTCAAATTTCTCGGCCCAAATATTCATGCCGGATCGGGAATCCGTCAGTTGCACACTCACCCGTATGTCATTGCCTGCCCGTCGAATGGAGCCCTGCAAGATGTAGCGGACTTTGAGTTGTTCACCGATCTTCGTTAAGTCGGCGTTTTCTTGCTCGAATCGTTTGACGGCTGAGATGGATGCGACCTCCACCTCACTCAACTGGGTCAATTGGGTGACGATATCCTCATGCACCCCCTCGGCAAAATAGGCACTGTCTTCATCGGTGCTCTTGTTGATGAAAGGCATGACCGCGATGGATTTGGCGGAGATGGTCGACCCGGACTTTTCCGCCGTGGGATTGATCGAAGGATCCTGAGTATCCGACCCGCGCTGTTTGAATACTCCGAACACCACCGCTAGTCCGATTGCGATCGCGGCGACCAGACCAACAACCCGGCTCAAATTCAGTTTCTTGGTGGGTGGAGCTGAGAGTGGAAAAATCTGTGCCGTCGATCCGGCAGGGTGGGAGAGGCGCGGTTTGCTCTCGAGCATCGCGCTGATGTGGAGGGTGAATTGCTCGTCGGTCTTGCCTCCCGGCATGCGGGTCCAATGCACCCGGCGAAAATCCGTCGGCACATCGGCGGTTCTTTCATCGAGATCATCTATCAGCACGGGAACCAGAAACGGCATTTTATCCGACATGTCCTTGGTGCGATCCACGCCCATCCGCCACTCCCGCCGAAAATAACCCTCATGCCTTTTTTCCGTATTCAGTGAAATCACCGGGATGAACAGCGTGCATTCCAGAATTTGCTTGTTGATCACAGCATCCCAAGCATCGCCGCCGCGCAGTTCGTTGGCATCGAACCATACCTCGATTCCCGCGGCACGCAGCGTCTCAGCAATGCATTTGACCGCTGCGGCATCCTCGCGGGCATAACTGAGAAAAACAGCCTTACTCATTAGCAAATACTAATGAGTGTCATAAGCTCATTGGCAAGATCTGCGTAGTCTCAGCGAGTTTTGTTCAAGGGTTGGACTGCTGAATAATTGCCGATACCCAGCGACGGTGCGGTCCCGATAGTGAAATGCCGTCAAGTTCCTTGATTGGCACCCAGACTAATGCGGGATCCTGCAGGCGCACAGGTGCCTTGGTCCGGTGGATCAATTCAGTGATCTGATAGCGGGTGATGCTTCGGCGTTTTTTGGCCAGGAGTTCCCCTTGCCCAATCTGAGCTGGATCGAGACCCAGGTGTTCTGCGGTGGGCAGTTCATGTAGATTGGCCAACCGCTTTGCGGTGCTGGCGGTGCGATGAAGCAGTAACCGCCTTCGATCTTCACACCACGCGCGCACCACGGTGACCCGCTCCATCTTTTTGGGCGTCAAACGGGGGTAGTCCTTAGGTGTTTTGCTTTTTCGGGCTCCACATAACTTGGCCACCGGGCAGATCGTGCAGGATGGATTATGCCGTGAACAGACCGTGGCGCCCAACTCCATCACGGCTTGGTTATGGTCGCCGGGATGATCGTGATTGAGCATTCTATCAGCCAGTGAGGTATACGATTTGGCGGCGGTGGCACTGTCACGATAGACGGTAGAGTCGGCGGTCAACCGCGCCAGGATTCGAACCACGTTGCCATCAACCACGGCGGCAGGCGCACCGAAAGTGATGCTCGTGATCGCGGCGGCAGTGTAAGGGCCGATACCGGGTAATTTCAGCCAATCCTCGGGTCGCTCCGGTATTTGGGGCAACTTGATGAGCTGCCGGGCCAGTTTGTGTAGATTGCGAGCGCGCGAGTAATATCCCAATCCCTCCCAGAGCCGAAGAACCTTGGGCTCGGTGGCCGCAGCCAAGACTTCGAAATCCGGCAATGAGGCCATCCATCGGGCAAAAAAAGGCAGCACCGTCTTGACCTGCGTCTGCTGCAACATGAATTCGCTCACGACGGTTTTGTAAAGCGAAGGACTTTCCCGCCATGGCAGCACGCGGGCATGGTTGCCAAACCAGTCGAGCAGAGAGACTTGAAATTTGCGTTGCGAGGAAATCAATCTGGCGGAGGTAGCCACGGGAATCGCAAAAAGACAGAAAACACAGACGGAGGAAAGGGGACATTTTCTCTTTGTGCTTTTAACTGAATTTTGTGGCTAATCCTATGCATGCCCAAACGGACTGACGCCAACGATGCCCCGGCCCCCAAGAAGCTCAGCTCCTATACGATCAAGCTCGACGGTGAGCAGATCGCCAAACTGCGTGCTCATTGTGAATCACGTGGGTGGGCACCGGTGACGGTCGCCTACACGCATTATGCCTTCAAGGCGGAGGCTCAGAAGCTCAATATTTCGGCCTACACGAGCGGCAAGGTGGTCATTGCGGGCAAGGGCACCGAGGAGTTTGTGCAAAACACGCTGGAGCCGGAAATCACGGGAGCGCCCAAACTCGGCTACGATGAGGTGCTGCATCCGGATTGGTTTGAATCACACGCCGGGCTCGATGAGAGCGGAAAAGGTGATTTCTTTGGTCCGGTGGTGGCCGCAACCGTGATTGCTGACAAAGCGGCCATTGACGCCTGGCGTGAAGCGGGAGCGCAGGACTCCAAGAAGATGGCGGAGAGCAAGATCATCGAACTCGACCGTCTGATCCGCACCACCAAAGGGGTGGTGGTGAAGACCTGTCTCTGCGGGATGCCCAAATACAACGAATTGATGGCCCGACCCCGGGCCAATCTCAACGGGTTGCTCGCCTGGCAACACGCAACCGCACTGACCCAAGCCTTGGCGGAAAAATCCGTGCCGTGGGGATTGCTCGACCAATTCAGTGAACAGCCCCTCGTGCAGCGCGAAATGAAGAAGAAAGGCGTGAAGGACTTTGAATTGCGCATGCGCACCAAGGCGGAGGAAGACCCGGTGGTCGCTGCGGCGTCAGTCGTGGCCCGGGCAGAATATGTCAGGCAGATGCACACCCTCTCCAAGGCCTATGGTGATAAATTGCAAAAAGGGGCGGGGCCACTGGTGAAAGAGCAGGCGAACGAGATTATACGCAAATTCGGTGCTCGCGCCCTGGGCAATTTCGCCAAGTTACATTTTCGCACGGCCTATGAGGTTGTCTCTGCCGCGGGCAAACTCGGGGAGTTGCCCCTGAAACCACCACCACCCAAAGTGCAATGGTGATGCTATTCCAGCGACGATCATCAACCGACCGAACGAAGGTAGGGGCAGTTATCCTTAACTGCCCACGAGAAGTGATGGATGTTCAAGGTCGGTTAAGGATAACCGACCCTACCTTATTGATGGGCCCACCAACGCTAAGTCTTTCCTGATGGCCAAGCGTCGCCAACTTCGAGGTTTCGACCTGAAGCAAATAGACGGCTTCGACAGCCTTATCGGCGTAGACGAGGCGGGGCGGGGTGCTTTGGCTGGTCCGGTGGTGGCCGCCGCCGTGCTGGTCAACCGTGAGTTTCTGGATAGTCGCTGGGCCTTGACCAATGCCAGTCGGGTCAATGATTCCAAACAGCTTTCCGTCACGGAACGTGATGCCCTGTGGTCTGATTTTGAAACGTTGGCCGCCAAAGGACAGATTCACGCCCATTTCGGCGTGGGCGATGTGGATGACATCGCCCATCTCAATATTCTGGGAGCGACCAAACTGGCGATGCGCCGCTCCCTTGAGGGCATCTACCCGCCGTCGGCCTTTGAGCAGAAAATAGAACCAGACTTGTTTTCATCGCCCGAAGATATCGCCGAATTTCAACCGACTGTTTCGGCCCGCATCATGGTCGACGGGTTGCCCCTGCGCAATTTCGCCTATCCGCACACCAACGTGGTGAAAGGTGATGCCCGGTCGCTGTGCATTGCGATGGCCTCGATCATCGCCAAGGTCACCCGGGATCGGATGATGACAGAACTCGACCAGACGCATCCGGGATACGGATTGGCCCAGCACAAAGGCTACGGCACGGAAGAGCATCGCGAAGCGCTTTTACGGCTCGGCCGCACCCCGCACCATCGTGACGTATTCCTGCGCAAACTATTCGCTAAGCGCGTCGACCCGGACCAAGTGGATTTTCTTAGTGACGAGGCTACATGGACCGATGATGGCACCTAGAATTTCCCGGATGCCACCTGATGATCGGTTCAGGTTTCCGGTCATGCATGCGTGGAGACGTTGACCGACCGCTCTTGGTCGTGCACAAAACTCGAGATGCCCCCGAAGAAGCATTCCTCGCTCGACCGTGTCCTGGGTCGCCTCGATTCGATGGATTCGGTCAATTTGACGAATCTCGTCCAGCGACTCGCGCGCGAACGCGGCTTGTTTGAGGACATTTTCAACACGCTGCAGGAGGGTGTGCTCGTCATCACGCTCGATGGCGAAATCGAATACGCCAACTCCGCCGCCCACCACTTGATTGGACTGGGTGAGGATGGATTGGTGGGGGAAACCTTGTGGCGCCTCGTCCCCGGGCTGCGCCCATCGCTGGGCATCGCACTCGATGACGATGCGGCGATGCCGGTGGTGACGCGCGAGTTTGAGCTGACCTATCCCGAGCCCCGTACCGTCCAACTCTACATGGTGCCCTTTACCGGGGAGCATCATGGCAGCGGGCATCGCTTTGCCGTGATCCTCTCCGATATCACGCGCAACAAGCAGACCACGGAAACCCGGATTGAGAACGAACGCACTTCTTCGGTTTTACTGCTCGCAGCTGGAGTAGCGCATGAGTTGGGCAATCCCCTCAATTCGCTGACCATTCACCTTCAGCTCATAGATCGGAAGTTGAAGAAACTCAAGGAGAGCAAGGACGTATCATCAGTCGCCGATTCCATCCGTATTTGCGAAGACGAGGTCAAACGCCTCGATGGCATCATCACCAATTTCCTGGAGGCGATTCGGCCTCAACCTCCGGATCTTACCGAGATCAATCTGGCTGATGTGTTGGCTGATGTGCTCGCCTTTCAACAACATGAACTGGCCGATCGTGGGATTACGATTGAGGCCGAGACGCGGGACGATTTGCCGGTCATCATGGCCGACCAAAATCAAGTGAAGCAGATCTTCTTCAATATCATCAAGAATGCGGTCGAGGCGATGAAACCCGGTGGGCGATTGCGCATCAAGGCACGCACCGATGACGACATGGTCTACCTCGCGTTTGGTGACAGTGGCTCGGGGATCAAGCAGGAGGAATTTACCCGACTCTTTCAGCCGTATCACACCACCAAGGTTGGTGGTCACGGTCTGGGGTTGATGGTGGTGCAACGCATCATGCGCGAGCACGGCGGTCAGATCGGCATCGAGAGTAAGGAAGGTCTCGGCACGGTCGTGACGCTGCAGTTCCCCCGAAAAGACCGGCGCGTCAGAATGCTGAAGAGCTGAGGGCGAAATTCCACCTGCCCGAGTCGGACGAAATTGGGATCGAATGATTTTGTAGGGCGGGATCGCCTGATCCCGCCTGAGGCAGAATGTTTCTTCGAAAGGCGGGGTTCGGCGACCCCGCCCTACAACTGATCCAATAGGGACTCGAATCGCTTTCGTGATTTTATTGTATTTCGTGGTGATTCTGGGTTCACCATCCAACGTTACTTTCTCTCTCCCATGAAAAAATATCTTCCGCTTGAAGCGTCGTGGCAGCTCATGCATGCCGAGCCAAACCTTGGCCCGACCTTGGCCTGCTCCGCCCTCCCGCTGGAGGAGCGCTGGGTGCCCGCTCAAGTGCCGGGTGATGTGCATTTGGATTATCAGCGTGCCGGCCTGATCGATGATCCGTTCTTCGGCATGAATCACGACAAGCTGCGTTGGATGGAAGAGATGGATTGGTGGTATCGCACGGAGATCACGCCACCGGTCCCCGGCGCGGGACAAAGGCTGCATCTTAATTTCGAGGGGCTGGATTGCTTCGCCACGATTTATCTCAACGGCCATATAGTCGGGAAACATCAGAATATGTTTACCCCACTGCGGATCGATGTGACCGATCACGTGCAGGCCGGGATCAATCGACTTGAGGTTTGTTTGGGGGCACCCTTGTTTCCGCTCAATCGTCCTTACACCCCGGAGGTTCGCGGTTATGGCCAGGTTACCCGACTACAGGTGCGCAAATCGCAGTCGTGCTATGGCTGGAATATTTCACCCCGACTGGTGACGACTGGCATCTGGAAACCCGTCTCATGGGTCCTGGTTGATCCGATAGAGATCGATGATGTCACGATCACCACAGTCGCCCTGGGGGATGACGGTTCGGCGGAACTGGAAGCGCTGGTGGAGTTGCAGCCCAATCACGGAGATTCCGGCGAAGTGACCGTTGAACTCAGCGTTGCCGGGCAAACGCAAATGCTCGCGATCCAAGTTGGGCCGGATGGTGGTCGACACGTGGCCCGATTCACCATTCCCGACGCCAAATTGTGGTGGCCGCATGATCACGGGGCGCAACCGCTCTACGATTGGACCGCCGAGCTTGGTTTTGATGGTATCGAAGTGGATTGCCGCAAAGGCCGATTCGGTATTCGCACGTTGCAATTGATTCAGGAACCCGACGACGACGGCGGGACGTCATTCGTTTTCGCGATCAACGGGAAAAAGATTTTCATGAAGGGGATGAATTGGACCCCGGCGGATGCGATGTTTTGCCGGGTGGACGACGCGCGTTACGACCAGTTGCTCGCCATCGCCAAGGACACCAACATTAATGCCATGCGGGTATGGGGTGGGGGCGTTTACGAACTCGATTCCTTCTACGCGAAATGCGACGAGCTCGGAATCATCATCACGCATGACTTCATGTATGCCTGCGGGTGTTATCCGCAGGATCCCGCGTTTCTCGATGAAGCCCGACGTGAAGCGGAGTATCAGGTGAGGCGTCTGCGTCACTTTGCTTGCGTGATCGCCTGGTTTGGGGACAACGAAAACGATGTGCTGGCCGACAACAGTTTCAACCAGCCCGACTATCGGCACAACCGCCTCAGCAAGGAGGTGTTGAAAAATGCCGTTGAAACGCACGCCCCGTTGACCCCCTACGTACCGACATCGCCCTATTCGCCGATCACTTATGATCAGAACGAGCCCAAGGAGGGCGACAGCCACATCTGGGGACACGGTATGTCCTACAAGTCTGATTTCTACGTGAAGCAACAGCCACGAATGGTGACCGAGATCGGACACCTTAGTTTTCCGTCCCGCGCGACGATCAATACCTACGTGCAGCCGCAAAACCAATGGCCGGTTTACCACGAGGAATTTCTGACCCATGGGGCGGACTGCATACGGCTGGATCGCATCGGGCGCCATCGACTCAATTTTGATAGTATCCGCGAGCGTGGCTGGGGTGAGCCAAAGGACCTCGATGATCTGATTCAGAAAACGCAACAGCTCCAGGGGGAGGCCTCGAAATTCTGGATCGAGTTCTATGGCAACCAACCGAATTGCTGGGGCATCTTTCTGTGGAATCTGGCCGACAGCTGGCCACAGATGTCCGATGCCTACATCGCCTATCCCTGCGACGTGAAGGCCAGCCTCGCCTACGTGAAAGAAGCCTACGCTGCACTCCAACGCTAAACAGGAATAGTCAATATGTCTGAACAACGACCACTGCAGCTCTACCTGCATTACTTCAACTATCGGTGGAGAGGACGTGGTGAGCGGAAATTTGATGTGCACGATTTGATCGACGAAGCATCGGACCTCGGTTTCAGCGGGCTCAATCTGGGGATCATGAATTTGCCCCATCTCTTTGTGAAAAGTGATGCCCCGGCCTACCTCTCGGAGATTCGGGCCCATTTGAAAGAACGCGATCTCGGGGTCGATACCGAGGTCAATGGGACGGAGGTGGAAGCGCTGACCAGAGATTTGAATATTACCCGACAATTGGGGGCGGAGCACCTGCGCACCTATACGTTGCCGTTAAAGGATGGTCGCGACCGGTCGGACGCCGCCGTGGCAGGGTTGTCTGCGGTCGCACCTTTGGCCGAGGAAATGGGCATTACGCTTCTGTTGGAAAACCACGAAGATCTCACCGCAACCGAGGTTGCCGCGATATTGGATCGGGTAAATCATCCCCGGGTGCAGGCGCTTTTCGACTACGGGAATTCCGCGATCTTCATGGAAGAACCGGAGGAGTCCGTGCGCGTGCTGGGACGGTATTCCCGCAGTGCGCATTTGAAGGATCATGTCACGATTCCCGCGGGCGCGATCACTGGCGTTGATGAACCGATGTGGCTCGGGGTTCCGCTGGGCGAGGGGAACCTGCCGATTATCGAGACGACGAAAGGTTTGTTGGCGACGGGGATGACCCGGGTGTGTTTCGAAAATTGCTGGGCCTACGATACGACCTTTCGAGATCGACGGAGCACCGGAAATCTAGGCCGTGGTGTCTTCAAGTTTAGAGAGCCGCCCTATGATCCTCGGATCTGTCTGCCCGGTCATAGGGATACCGCGAACCTTGAAGGATTGGATATGCCAAAGCTTGAAGAAGCAGTGATGCATGATTCCACGCGCTGGCTGGAATGCTCATTCCGGGAGGCAGAGATTGAATTGGAGCGTCCGCTAAACGTGCGGGTGTAGTAACGCAGCAATTTGGGGATTCAAATAAGCCGAAATAGTCGCCCACGGAATACCCGGAACGACGGAATCCTGACGTCTTATGTTGATGCCGCTTACTTTTTCTTGGCCTTTAGACGTTTGAATTCCGCGTGCAACGTGGGGTTCTGCATGGGGGTAAAAGCGTATTCAAGCTTCATGCCGTCCGGATCCTGAAACCAAACGGCATAGTAGCCGGGACTGTAGCTCATCTCGCAAGGGGGATCCAGTACGACGGCATCAATGCTTTTTAGCAGCTCGTGCAGCGAGTCGACCTCCGTTCTCGAATTCGCATTCCACGCAAGATGCGCGAACCCGGGAGCCTCTTTGTCGTAGGTCTTACCTTTGCCAGCTGTTCGGGTTCGCTTGATGATCAGGTCTCCGATTCCATCTTTGCTGCGATAGAGAATGCAAGCGCCTATCCTGAAGTGCTTATCATAGCCAAGGTGCTCGCAAAGCGGGTCATAGAATTTTTCTGATGCGTCAACACTGGCAACGCGTAACTCGATGTGATTTATTGAGGGCATAGATTGTTTTGTTTGGAATGTTTCGCATGAGGCGCGAGCGTAGCGATTTGCCTCGCGCGATTTGTTAGTCTAAGTCGCTTCCATTAAGATTGGGGTTGGGACATCCGTGCCAACCGGGAACCTCTCCATACAGGAGCAATCCCAAGATGTCGAATGGTCTCAGATGCCAACTGCCCCAGGAAATCGGGGTATCCCCATTCGCATCCTTGATCGAAGGATCAGCTCCCGCCTCAAGGAGTATTTGAACCATCTCCTTATCTCCGTATGCCGCCGCCCTGTGCAATGGCGTCTCCCCTTTCAAGAATGCATCGCGCATGAAGCATCCTGTTTCCTTTCCGGCAAAGGTCTTCAAATTCACTTCCGACCCCGCTTCGACTAACAAACGAACAATTACCGTCCTGCGAGAATCGTCCTTTTTGCTGATGACGACGTGGAGGGCAGACTCGCCGGTCTTCTTGGAGACATGCTTGGGATCAGCTCCTTTTGATAGCAACCACTTCACGGAATCAATCTGCGCATTGAAAGCAGCGTGGCTGAGGAGATCATTGTCCTCGTGACACGCTAGGCCGATATCAGCTCCTTTCTTGTAAAGAAGTTCCAATGCTCCCACATGGCCGCTCCAAGCCGCGTTGGATAGGGGCGTATTCCCCCACTGATCTCGACAATTCGGGTCCACTCCCTGCGCAATAAGATTCTCTATTGCGGGAGTATCTCCGCGCCCTGCCGCCTTTAGCATTTCTGATTCGAGTTCGGTCATTGCTTTGGTAATGCTAAGGTGAGGCGTGGCCGCTCGGGGACGTTGGCTCTGCGGACTGATTCGGTTTTTTCTCCGGGCTTAGTTCCGCGAATGTCCACCATGAAAACTCAATCCACTGCTCGTGCTCAAATGCCTCTTCGTCGCAGGAGATGCGCCAAAGTGAGCCTAGAGCAGTGAAACCACGCCGCTCCTCGGTGACATCTTCAACGAGAAGATGAAGAATAGTATCTTTCTTCGCTTGGGGCTCAAGCACTTGAACCTCGATCATATAGCGATTGGGCAAATCAAAATCCCGCTTCGCATCACGCACCTCGACAGTTAGTTCAATCGGGCGATAACGAATTGGCACGATCTCGATGTGGTTCATCGAACCGTGCCTCGAAGTCCACCCACGTTGGATTGGAGCGCAGCCAACCATGAGAGCAAGAATTGATGCGGCGAGGACAAGCTTCATCTGATACCTAACGTTCAGTGATGAGCCATGGCGGGACGCAGGTCCGATATTGGCTCTGGCCGCAGGGTTAGGCTCTTTCATACTGGAGGCGAGCGGAATGCAGTTTCTTCGACGCAAACATGAACAGCCGACTGCGGACATCGGCGCTTTCTGCACCTTGGTGCTTTTCGAGGTCATCAATAGCACAAAGCAAAAGCAGCAACGCGCCGTGATCCATTCTTTCTTCTTCCTTTGAGCGATCGCATGATTCCATCGCTTCGCTGGTCCGCTTCTTAAGCTCCGACCACCGCTCAGACACTTTCGATAGGGCTTCCAGTTTTTCGCTGTCGGCGAAGATGCAGAGTGCTTCTCGGCAGCTCTCGGCCATATCGAAACGTGAGGTCTTCATTTTCTACCCAACTGTGTCTATGCCACGGCCGGATGGCGTATCACATTTTGCATCGGGTTGACGGATTCGTGGTTGGAGAAGATCAGGTTTGGCAAAATCGACCCCTTGAATCGGGCGTAATATGCCGGATGGCATATTAAATATGCGAAAGAAAATTGAGGATGATTACCCAAAAAGGCGTCATTAGAGAAGATCACCATTGGTCTTTTACGCTGATACGTCACGCGCCACACGCAATCCGATTTGCGGGCTTATGATTTTTGGAAACTCGAAATGGTTTCGAGTCTTTCGTGGTTAAACCTTGGGAGCGGTGTTGAGCACTTCCTGAGCGTAGAGGAAGACACCGGCTGTCCAGCCGAGGAAGGGCGGCATTTTGTATTCATCCGCCACGTCTAGGGCTCCGGTGACACCGTTGTATTTTTCCCATAATTGTCCGGTGGTGGCAAAATTGCGGGCGCAGGTGTTGACGTATTTTTCGGCGAGTCGCTTGGCTTCCTTTTTGTAACCGTAACGTATCAGGCCCATGATGGCGACCGCCTGCATCGGTGGCCACGCATTGGGAGCGTCCCATTGGTAGGTGTTGGCCGAAGTGTTGCTGCCTTCCTGGCACGTGCTGAGGCCGTGATCCCGTTCGAGCAGGGGGAGGTTGGCCACCATGCGGGCAGCTTGTTCGTCGGAGCAAAGTCCGCTCCACATTGCCAGCCAGGCGGCGGCGGAGACCACCGGCCCGCGCCGCCGATGGGCCCAATCGTAATCAAAATAGAATCCCTGTTTTTTGTCCCACAGGAATTTGTCCACCAACACCCGGCGATCCGCGGCCCGTTGGCGCCAGAGGTCAATTTCGGAAGAATGATCGAGCTCGGCATGAAGTTCGGCCATGGTGCTTTCGAAATAGTAGAGCGCGGCATTGGTATCGACCGGGTTGAAGTCGGTGCAGCGTTGATCGAATCGCGGGGTGAAGTCCCACACCTCGCACTCGGCCATCTTGTGATGCAGGTAACGCAGGCGCGCGATGGGTTCGGTGGGGATATCATTCAGGCGGGACCGAATGACTCTTTCGAAACCATCCACGGAAGCAGGATCGGCGTGGGTGTAGGCGCGGTTGAGACCGTTGGGCGCCATGCGCAGGGTCATCCAGAACGAATACTCGCGCGTGAGAATGGGGAGGGCTTCGGCTAGCCAATTGCGATCCTGCGTGTGGCTGAACACGTCGCGACAGATCATAGGCGATGGTGGCACCTGCGTGCGATTGAGGGCGATGCGCACGGTCATGTTGGGCGCATAGCCGAATCGATCGATCAGGGAGAGAATGTTGTCGGCGTTGTTTTTTGCCTGCGCAATTTCTCCCGACCGCAGCAGACCCAAATTGGTGAAATAAACATCCCAGTAAAAGAAGAGCCACATGCTGGGATCGGTGGAGGGCACCGTGTGCGGATGGGGCAGGGAAATCTCGTTGGGCGTGTCTTCCCGTGATTCCCGGACGGTCTTGGCCCAATTGGAATCAATGTAGCGGTGAATGTCTTCGATGGTCTCGTTTAATGCCACGATTGCTGTCTGATGCGGGACTTGGTCTGCCGCAAGACCGAAGGGTGGAATGCTCGCTGGATTGGCCATGAACTGTAGGGCGTGACTCGCCGAAAGCGAGCATGCCCTCGTGCGCCTGTGGCGCATGGGTCGCGCCGAGGCGGCCTGTCCCATCCGTCATTGCGAGGAGGCAGCAGGCCGACGTGGCAATCCACGTAAAAGGCATGCGTGACAGACCAGTGCTCGTGGATCGCCGCGTCGCTTCACTCCTCGCGATGACAATAGGGTAAAGGTAACAACCGATCAGTATAACGAGTTTTCAGACGGTCTGGGCCGAGAAAGGATTATTTGAAAAGAAAGGGGCGACCGGGATTCACCGGTGGAATCAGACGCGGTCGCCCGCCAGATTTATTTCTTCTTGTTCGCGGCCAGTTTGGCCTTGGTGGCTTGCTGTGATTGGAGCAGCGCCTGCTTCTGCTTGTTCGAATTATTGTTTTTGGACTGCTTTTGCGCGGCCTTTTTCTGAACTGATTTAGGGGATTTATCGCCCATGATTTTGTGTTTCCTTTACGTTGGTTGACTCGCCAACGGAATGGATGTTTCCCCGTAGGCGTGTTGGCTTATCCTCGAAGTTGCCAGCCGGGTGCAAGCACGGTTGTTGGCAAATTGGCTTAAGTTCAGACTGCTTTGGTCGCGAAGGCGGCATTGGCGGCCGGGTGATTCACGTGAGACCATCGCCAAGTATCCAATTCCGGCCAATTACCGACGGTGAGCGTAATCTCAATCTTGTCGCCGACAGCGTAATCTTCGCGCTCTGAGCGCAGGATCCTGAAGCCCCAGTGCGGGGCACGTTTGGGGTCGGTGGGATCTGAACTCAACGTCAGATCCTGATCGACTTTGGCGCGAAAATAGATCGCGAAACCATCGAGTTGACCGGCGTTGATCACTTCGCGGGTGAAAGTGATCTGCGATGGAAGATCAGCCTTGTTGACGGTATGTAGATCAAGCGTGAGCACGGGTTCGGGTGTGCCCAGAAAATGCTCAACGACATTTAGATCACTACTCGAGAGATTGTAATAACGGGAGTTTTGCGGCCGGTTATATTCCAGGCATGAGTAATCGTAGCCGCAGACATTAAGCTCCCAGATAAACGGCACGAGCCGGGCGTTGGTTATCTTGATGGGCTCGCAATAGAACTCGAATATGCTCGGTAGGATCAGACCGTTGGGTTTGAGCAGGCGGTCACGCAGATCGGTGACATTGGCGACCATGTCTTCATCAAAGAGACAGTCGCCCATCTGCTCATGGAGAATGACATCGACGGATTCCCCGGGATCAAAGGCGGAACTGTGGGTGGCGACGAATTCGACCTTTTCAAGTTGGTTGGCGATGGCGAGGGTGCGGGCATGTTTCAGGATGTCAGAATGATCGATGGCATATACGTGGCCGGCACCTTGGCGGGAGGCCAAGGCGGCAAGAATACCAGTGCCGGTGCCCAGATCAATGACTCGATCACCTTGTTGGATGTGTCGCCTGATCGCGGTTTGGTAAAACGCCATCCGTTGGCCATCCGCGAGCATACGTTCTTGTTCATGCAGGTCGGAAAACATACGACCGTTGTGATCGCGGTAGTCGGCCTCGGCCGAGTGCTCCGGGTAAAACCAATTCGAAAGCCGCGGTCGGTCCTGAATCCAGTCGCGAACGATTTCGACCACGCGACGGCATGTGGTGAAGAGACGGACACTGAGACGCTGCAGCGGGTTGTTTGGCATTTAGCCCCGGTGCCAGCAATGCGCCGAGTCGTTCAAGATGCGGTCACCCGGTGAACAGTGCAACTGAAGGATTCGAGTAGAGTGGGAGCTACGGAATGCGCTCATCCCGAACCTCCGGTGGACCCGAAATCGGGGGGCAATTGTTACAGAAGTGTTAAGAAGATGGGTGAGGGGCTGAAAGGTTGAACGTATCTGAACCGGTTACGTCTTCCCCGTTGTTGTTAGATTTAGGTGTTAGGTTTGCTTGGTGTCAGGGAGGGCCGTCTAGGGGTAGACGGCCCTCTTTTTTGTCCGAATTGGTCGGGAGGTGTGCAAAATTTGCCTGTCCTTGGAAACTATCACCCCGATCCCTGTTATTTCACCGTCAAAGTGAGCATGTGAGCTTCTTCGGATAGGGGCAATGATACGACGAGACGTCCTTCCGTGAAATCAGCATGGCCGTCGGTCGTGTAAGGGTTGTGGGGAAGCACGGGCCAGTTGACCTCTGCATTCTTGGGTAGAGAGAGCTGCCAATTGTGGTGAGACAGAGAAGTCAGCCCCGTTTTCGTCAATTGGTCCGTACCGATTTCCAACCTGCTCCCGTCCGAGAGTGTGAGGGGGCTTTCGGGATAGGGAATAAAGGTGAGGTGAGTGGCGGCGGGTCGTCCATCGGGTGCGGGAGTGATGAGGCGCGTGCTGAGATTGAGGGTCGCGTCGTCGATGATTTCGTAGGCGAGTTCAGCAATGGCTCCGGCACAGGTGATTTGCTGCGTCCACCGTTTGGGTGCGGTTTCATCGATCGTGCAAGCATCAGGCGTGTAGGCGACGTCTACTGCCGGAGCGAGGTCGGTTTCGCGGACGGAACCGGCGGGGCTGAGCAAGCCGGGATCGCCAACAGTGAGCGTACTCCAAAGCGGTTGAATCTTCGTGTTGCCGCCCCCGAGGATGAGTCCGGAATCGCGGTGATAGATGCTGACGAAGTTTTGCCGATCCTGAATGAAGCGTCCCGGCCAACGCGGGGCGCAATAGGCGGAAAGACTGATGAGCCACGGCTCCTCGCGCGCGATCAGCGCATCGTCGCCCATCCGAAAGCGGGGTTCCTGTTGAGCGGTGAAACTGAAATCGTCTTCGGAGGCATTGAGGCAGAAGAGGAGATAATCAGCGTCGAGGACTTCGGCGGGATCGCGCGTAAGCACGATGGGTAATTGGTGGGCCAGGAGCGCACGACCCTCGTCGGAGAAATAGAGACCGGGATGAATGTTAACCTGCTTGGGCAGATAGCTGGGCGTGCCATCGGCGTCACGTTTGATCGTGAGCGGCGGGGTGGGGTTTCGCTCGTCAACCGTCTCGATCATCGATCCGTTGGGATAGACGTAATTCAAATGGTAGCGGTTGCCGCGTTCGATGGCGGGGAGCACGGATTTGTCACCACTGAGGGTGTAATAAATCCCGAGAGCTTCGATGTAGACGCGATTATAGAGCACGACAGGACCGACGTGTTCCGTCCACCAGCCGTGCGGGGATTGCGCCGCCACCACGAGTTGCATGAAGTCGCGGGTTTGCTGCTGCCATTCGGGGCGGTCAAATAATTCACCGGCGAGATAGAGACCCGCGGCGCAATGGGAGGGAATATTGTGCACCCAGGGAATAACTTCACCGGGCATGAGCGCAGGGTGTCCGGGTAGGGGGCCAGGGTAGATGTTGCTTTGGGAGTTAAGCTCGGTTGCGGAGATGCCAGTGAAGCCAAGCAAGAGGCCCTGGTTCCAGATTTCACGGATATCGGCGGGGAGTTCGTCTTTGATCAATTTGTAGGTGATGATCCAGTGCAGGTAAGTCCACGACATGTAGATCTGCCCCCAGTAAGAGCCGTCTTTCTTATCGAACCGCCACATGCCTTTCTCATCTTGCATCCGGGTTAGGTAGGCACCGCCCTTAGCGATAAGATCGAGGATCTTGGGGTCGCGATATACAGAACTGCCTTCAGTTTGGTAGAGGAGGGTCAGGGATAAAATATCGTGTTGATCACGACAGATCCAGGGGTCAGTGCCGAAGCGGCCGTCGGGTCGCGCTTGGGCGAGAATCGTCTCAAGATGCGACTCAAGATTTTCAATCAGGAAGGCACGGAACTTGGCGCGATCCAGCGGGGCAAGGGGAGCGGACATGGCTGGCGAGTTGAGGCATCACTTGCGTTAGGTGCAAACCTAAGTGCAACCGATGACGCGGTTTTGACCGGCGATCAGGGCTTTATGGAGCGGACGGGCACGTGCACTTCTGAACGTTTTGCGAACCACGGACGGAATGGTCCGTGCCAGTAGACGGCATAGGCCGGTCCGGTCGCCTCGATATCCTTCTGTTGCTGCAGCCAAGTCTCAAGCTGGTCCCGGGCTTTTTCGAAGTTCTCCTCACTGTAGCCGCCCCGCACCCCAAGACTGGCCACGAGGCGCTCGGGTTGCGCGATCACCTCGACTCCACCGGCATTGCCGGCCACTTTTTGCTGCTCGGACTCGGCAACCCAGAAATACATGGACCCGGGATTGATTTGGGCCTCCACCGGAGTGGTCATGGCGATGTCGTGGCTGGAAATGTATCGAAACAGAGGGCCAAAAAGACCGTTGCTTTGCTCAAAGTAACTCTTGGTGCCAGTTGATTTGAGCAATGTGCCCGCGGGCAGGGTCTTGAGTTCGATTTGCCCGACGGGAGTGGGAGGAAAGGCTTCGCTGGCAGACATGATAGGGAGGAAGGAGATGATTAAACCAAGCAGGCCGGCGAAGCGACATCCGAAACGGACCGAGTCAGCGCACGTTAGAACGGAAGGGTGGATGGAGTTACTTTGCCGCGAGATTTGCATCACGGTCAGAAATGCGCAGTCTAGGGCTTTTAGCAAATTTCCCCATGAGAAACGACTGCGAGATTTTGGTGATAGGCACCGGCATGACAGGTCTGACGGCAGCGGTCGAACTGGCGGCGCGCGATTGCAGTGTGTTGGTGATCGACAAGGGTCGAGGCGTAGGGGGAAGGCTGGCTACCCGCCGGATCGGCGAGGCGACCTTTGATCATGGCGCCCAGTTTGTCACAGCACGCACACCTCGGTTTGCCGGCAGTGTGGAAGCGTGGTGCGAGAAGGCAGCGGCGCGCGAGTGGTGCCGGGGCTTTGGCGGGGACAACAACGGGCACCTGCGTTGGCGGGGTCAGCCGGGGATGACTGGAATTGCCAAGCATATGGCGGCTGAATTGGATGTGCGAATGGGGCAAACGGTCTTGGCCTTGCGCCCGGTAGAGACCGGGTTGCAGGTGGATACGAAGGAGGGAGAAATTTTTCAGGCACGAGCCGTGGTGCTGACCGCCCCGGTGCCGCAGAGTTTGGCCATGCTCGACGCAGGCGGCATGGTCATCGGGACGGACATCCGCAGGCGCTTGGACAAAATCACCTACGAGCGTTGCCTCGTGGTCATGGCAGTGTTGGACCAGCCTTCGTGTGTGCCGGCACCGGGCGGCCTGCAGCTGACCGAGGGATCAATTGCCTGGTTGGGCGACAACCAGCAGAAAGGTATTTCGACGCAACCTGCCGTTACGATTCACGCCAGTCCCGCATTCAGCTTGGCCCGTTGGGACGATGATCGCGATGAAACAGCCCGGGAGTTGCTCGCAGCGGCGACTCCGTGGCTCGGTAGCGAGGTGAAGGAATTTCAAGTGCATGGCTGGCGCTACAGTCGCCCTATGGAAATTGATGCCTGCGGCTGCATGACAGTTTCGGCGACTCCTCCCTTGATTATGGCGGGTGACGCTTTCGCGGCACCACGAGTAGAGGGGGCGGCGCTATCCGGTTGGGCGGCGGCAGAGGAACTGGGTAGATTGGGCTTTGGGGCTGCCCGGTAATTGATCCCGATTCAGTTATGGACCTTATGTTGCTGCTCCAAGCTCACGCCAGCGCCACTTGGTTAATGGTGGATTTGATTCCCACTTCGTCGATTATGTCCCCCTGCGTTTACCCGGTCACTGATCGAGGCTGCTAGCAGATCTTCTTAGGGTTCGATCGGCTCAGGATCGGAGGGAGGCAATATGTTTTTCAGAATGATGGTCTGGCTTTCGATCTGGCCGGCACTGCGAAAGGACAGTTGCAGCGGAATTTCATTAGCGATCACCCCGAGGCGAGAAATCATCGGCTCGAGCTCGGCAGATTGCCCTGGAGTAAGGGTAAGACGCTCGGGCTGGGGCACGAAATTGCCCAATGCTGATTTTATTTCGCGAATCGTAATGTCTAGATCTTCGGTGCCGGTGTTTTCTAGTCGTAGGGTGAGCAGGATTGGCGGCTGATTGCTACCCATCCGACTGATGCTGCGACTTGCTTCCCCAGTGACCTCAGGGTTTTGCATTTTACCGCCCCCTCTGCCTCCCCTGCCTCCGCCGCTACCTCGACCTCCGCCCATGGTTATGTTTCCACCCGAACCGCCTCCACGCTTTCCGGACGAAGCCGAGTTTGCTTTTTCCCCGTCACCCTTGGGTCGACGCATATCGCCATTTTTCACGATGGCTTCTACTTGGAGTTGCCCGCCATAGAATTCACCCGTGGCCTGCATTGAAACTATGATCACCGGTTTTACTCGATGGGTGCCTCGTTGGGGTCGATCACTTGCGCAAGCGGCCAAGCTGATCACGGCCAGTGCGAGGGTGGTATTTATCCAGGTTCGACGGAACAATGACGAAGATTTTGAAATCATGCTCCGTATCTGACGGTTCAGCAGATGGAAAGTTTCATTGGCTTTCAAATAAAGACCAATTGTCCGATATTGGCACTGTTCGCCGGTTTGCTGCACCCACAGCAATTTCCCATCAATGGAAGTGTGGCTTTCCTCACTCCTGAGAAACAGGATTCAGGTTGATGATCTGGGTTTCTTTGCGATCACCTTGTCGAAGCACCAGAGTGAGGGGGATGTTTTTGGTAATCACACCCAAGCGTGAAATCATCGGCTCGAGTCCGGCGGTCTGTCCTGGTTCAAGTTTGAGACTTTCCGGCTGAGGGACGAAGTTGCCCAATTTCGAAACGACGTCTCGTATCTCAAAGGTAATGGTGTTGGCCCCGGTGTTATGAAATGTGATTAGCAAAGTGACTGGTGGTGTCTTGCCGCCGAGCGCGCCAATCCCACCATTGTTGGCACCTTGATCGACACTGGGCAGATTCACGCCCAACGCCCGATTGGTGAGCCGATAATCCAACGCCACTTTTTTTTTGCGCTTACTCATTTCCTCGGCTACGGCACCAGTGAGTCCACGGGCCACCGTGGCCTCGGCCTCTATTTGCCCGTCAAAGAACGAGCCCATGGCATATAAGGAAATTCCCCGGGAGAAACTACCTGCGGCGGGATCCCTTGAGACCATGCCGGTTTCAGCTGGGGTATTGCAGGCACTGAGACCGCAGAGGGAGAGAGCCAAGGCGCTGATAAGCACCCGTTGCCGTGATGAAGGTGATAAAATTAATGCCATAAAGGGGGATCTGACCATGATTGAGGAATATAGTTACGGAGCTCTGCAGAAAGACCATTCGCAACTTTCGCCTAGGACATGAATCAATCAGGTCAAGGTAATGCGATTTATGGGCCTTTTCTGCACAGTTAATGGTCAATTTGGTTTCAGCCCTCGTTAGGAATGATGGGTCGTTTTCTCCGCACTGTGCCATTATTTCCCATTGACCGATTTGAGCTATACGACTGACTGATAGATATGGTGCCCAGCGTTCTCATCGTTGATGACGAAAAACACACCCGCGAGGGTCTCCAACAAGCGTTGGAGGACAATTATGATGTGTCGATTGCGGCCAATGCCGACGAGGCGACGAATTTGATGGAATCCCAGTCTTTCGACGTGGTGGTGACTGATCTGCGCATGCCGGGAAAATCGGGGTTGAAGGTGATCGACAAGGCCCTGGCCCAAGCCAATCACCCGGCCGTCCTGATGATGACAGCCTACGGCAACATCGAAACAGCAGTTGAAGCGATGAAGCGAGGGGCCGTGGATTTTCTGACCAAACCCGTCAATATCGAGCGGTTGGAGATGCTAATCCAGCGGGCACTCAAGACCAAGACCCTCGAGGTCGAGGTGAAGCAATTGCACGAACGGTTGGATGAGAAATTCAACTTCGATCACATCATCGGTAACTCCGACAAGTTGAAGGCGGTGATCGATCGCGTGAAACTCGTGGCTCCTTCCAAGGCCACGATCCTGATCGAGGGTGAATCCGGCACGGGCAAGGAAATGATTGCGCAGGCCATTCATCAGGTGAGTCCACGATCCCGCGGGCCACTCATCGCGGTGCATTGTGCCTCGCTGTCGGAGAATCTGCTGGAAAGTGAATTGTTCGGCCATGAGCGCGGAGCATTTACCGGGGCTAACGAGCGACGGATTGGTCGTTTCGAATCCGCAGACGGCGGCACGCTGTTTCTTGATGAAATTGGCGAGATATCTTCTTCGACCCAAGTGAAGCTCTTGCGCTTTCTTGAAACGAGGGCGATTGAGCGGGTGGGTGGCAGTAAGCCGCTCGAACTCGATGTGCGATTGGTGGCAGCGACAAATCGGGATCTCGAAGCAATGGTGAAGGACGGCAAATTTCGGGAGGATCTTTTTTTCCGGCTCAATGTGGTGCGGATTACGATGCCGCCCTTGCGCGATCGACCCGAGGATGTGCCGTTGTTGTTAGCCCACTATCTTAAGGTGTTGAGCGCAGAGAATAGTCTGCCCCTGCTAACGCTTGAACCCGGGGCTGTTCACACGATGCAGTCATATCCATGGCCGGGTAATATTCGTGAATTGCGCAACTTTTGCGAAAATGTCGTGGTGCTCAATCGTGGCGGTGCGCTTACCGAATATGATCTGGACGCAAAATTTCGAGCGACCGGGAGCCCCAGTGTGGATTCCGATGGCACGGTGGTTCCGGCGAGTAATCCTCTTTCAATCGCGGAGAATGAGAAGCGCGTTCTGCGGGAAGCACTGATCAAGTCCCGCGGCAATCGCACCAAGGCGGCCGAATTGATGGGGATCAGCCGTCGCACCTTACACCGCAAATTGGCGCAATGGCCTGAGTTGGATGTCATCGACTGATGAACCGCGCGCGCACGATTCAGGAGTGGATTCATTGGTTGGAATCGGGCGTTGGAGCGCAACGCGTCAAGTTGGCCGCGGTCTTGTTGGGCACCCTGGCTCTGTCCCTGCTCATTGCCTGGAAACAATTTCAAGGGCCGGCCACGGAGACGACTTTGCGGCAAGCTGATCTGGGGCGACAAATTGCCCGGGGCGAGGGATTCACTTCCCTGATCAACTACCCGCAAGTGCATGCGGTACTCGAATCTGAGGGTCGGGGGTTTGATGAGAAACAACCCTTGCCGGAACTTTATGAAGCTCCGCTTTATCCCCTGTTGATAGCAGGTGGTCTGCACGTTCTACCAGAAGGTTTGAGGGAGAAGCTGTTTGCCCAGGCCCCACAGCCACCGGACGGATTTGCGGCGGATTATTTTTTACTGGGATTGAATCTGTTGCTGTTCTGGTTAGCCGCTTGGCTAACCTATGATCTGGGGCGCAGACTGTTCGAGCCTCGGGTCGGTTGGGTGGCGGCTTTTGGATTATTGTTGTCGGTGCCGATTTGGCAGCAAGTGGTTGCCGTCAATGGCTTGCCTTTGCTCATGGTGCTGGTGTTGGTCGCATTTCGGTTATGGTGGCAGGCGGAGCAGGTCTTTGAAGCCCGAAACGCGTCACCTTGGATCATGCTGGGAGGAATGGGTGCGGTTTGTGGCTTGTTATTTTTAACTGAATACACGGCCGGCTCATTGTTGATCGTGATGCTGGGTTATGTGATTTGGCGCGCAGTGCCGAATCGACGTTGGGCCATGGCCGGGGTGGTTCTGGGTATGTTCATCTTGGTCGTGAGTCTTTGGGTGGTTCGCAACATGGCATTGACGGGTTATCCCACCGCATTGGCTTGGCAAAATGTAGCGCTCAAGCAGGGCGACCCCACGGCATCACCCGCGACCGTGCGCACCACGCTTACAACGGAATTACCACGGGTTGATTTCAATAAATTGGGTAACAAGGTGCTGACGGCATGGCAGGAAAATCTCCAATCCAAACTGTGGTCGGGCGGGTCAATGTGGTTCATGGCTTTGTTTGTTGTGGGTTGGTTGTATGCTTTTCGTTCGCCCACGACTGAACGCCTCCGATGGATGTTTGTGCTTTCCTTACTGGTGATGTTGTTGGCCCAGGCGACCGCGAATTCCGGCGAGAGTGAGCGATTGGCGGCCGCATATCTCAGCCCGCTGATAATCATCTTTGGGGCGGGATTTTTCTTCGTGTTGATTGGCAGTAATTCCGTGTTGGCCGGACGGCCGGGGATTTCCGCGGCCATTTTGCTTGTCCTGCAGGCACTACCCTTGTTGCACGATGCGCTGGAGCCGAGAAGACTGCATTTCCACTACCCGCCGTATTATCCTCGATTGTTCATGGGCATGAGGGAGGAATTGGCCTTGAGGGATGCCGCGGGCCGGTTCGGGGTCATGGCTGATGTGCCCGCCGGAGTGGCTTGGTATAGTGGCCAACGGGTTTGGGCGCAGCCCGCTCGGTTGCGGGATTTTTATGCCATCACGATCGAGCAATCCATCGGTGAATTGTTGCTGACTCCGAGCACATTGGATCGCCCCTTCTTTTCCGAATTGGCCGCTACCCGGGACGATGAAATGCGCACGGATATCGCGGGGTTGCGTCGCTTCGGTGAGTGGGGTCGAATTTATGCGGGTCTTATGACCGGTCGATTACCGCCTGAATTTCCCCTGAAAATCCCGCAACGTTTGGCGGAAAATCTCTATGTTTTCATCAATCCTGCTCTGCCACCACCACGGTAATAATAATTGCCTATTGCAGGTAACTCTCCTTACGCTCCGCCCCGTCATCAGCTTATGAAACTTACCCACCTCATCCCCGTGATGGCGTTATTGGGCGCACAATCCAGTTGGGCAGTCTACGCGCCAATCCCTGAACAAGAACAAGGCAAGCAGTTCAGCACGTCCATAAATGTCGGTATCTCACACGACAGCAACATCTTTGGTGCGGCGACAGGTGCGATCAGCAGCACCGTTTACTCCGCTTCTCCCCAACTGAAACTGAACTCATCGCTCACCGATTAGACTTTCTTCTCTGCTTCCTACAATCTCACGGTCGACAGTTTTTCCAATCGTCCGGGAGACAAGACCGTAGAAAGTCATGACTTGATGGCACGTGTGGCGCATGCTTTTGGACCAGAAACGAACATCGATATCACGGAAAGCTATACGATTTCCAAGAATCCTGAATCACTGCTGGCAGGGATACCGATCAACACCGATCAATCTCTGGCGCGGAATCAACTTGATGCTAGATTCGTGACGACCTTTGGTGAGCAAACTTCGGGCACCTTCAAAGCTCGTTCCATCAACTACAGATTTGATAACGCGGTTCTCGGTAGCAGTATCGACCGCACCGAGAATCTTTTGGGGGCGGAAATTGGACGATCCGTTTTACCCGACGTAAAGTTGGTCGCGGAATACAGACACCAGACGGTTAACTACCGCTCCGGTGGGGGAACTAAGGACAAGCAGTCCAATTTTTTTATTGGTGGAGTGGACTACAACGTTGCCCGTCAGGTGACAGCCACGGGTCGGATAGGTTACGAGTGGCGGCAACGCGATGGAGAGCGCAGTTCGGAGGCTCCCTACGTGGAAATAAGCACCAAGTATGACTACTCTGAGCAGTCCTATATTACCTCGGGCTATATCTACACCTTGGAAGAGGCTTCGAATGTGGCCACCTTTACTGACACCAAGGTCAGTCGTTTCTTTGTCAATGTGCAGCATGCGCTCAGTGCCTTGATCGTGGCCTCGGGTTCGTTCAATTACGAACCTTCCACTTTGCAAGGGCGTCGCGGCGTCACCGATGTGGAAGAGACCACCACTCGCATGGGCGTCGCCCTGTCTTATCTGATCAACAAGAATTGGACGCTGTCGGTCTCCTTTGACCACGATAACGTCGACTCCGATTCACCCTCCCGGCAACTCAAGCGCGACCGCTACGGGTTGAATGCGTCTTTCTCTTTCTGACGTGCCGAGGCTGGCACAAAGAACTTGCTGACACGGGCGGTGACACGTTCGTTATCGAAATCACATGGCTGCCCCATTCGCTTCCAAGGATAGCACTACGCTCGCCGAATTCTTGCAGGTTCTCCGTCTACGCAAGGCACTGATTGCGTTGATCGTATCGCTCGTCGTGCTCACGACCTTAGCAGTGACGGCGATGTTGCCGCGTTGGTACTTGGCGACCACCAAGATCCGGGTCGAAAAACCGGAAGGAGAGGTGAAGCTATTCCAGGCCCAGACTTCGAGTTATTATGATCCCTATTTTTTGCAGGACCAATTGCGGACCATGCGATCGGAGATCATCATCTACCCGGTCATCGAAAATTTGGAATTGAACAAACAGCTGGCTGAAATGCTTGGCGCCAAGGGCAAGTTGAGCAACGCGATGACTTATCGTTACCTGCTCCAGAAAATGTTGCGCATCGAGTCGCAACGCAGCTCTTCGATTATCGAAATTGATGTCTATGCCCAGAATGCGGACCTCTCGGCGTCCATTGCCAATGAGGTCGCCCGGGTGTATTCGGCCAACCGGATCAGTTTTGCCACTTCGGAGCAACGGGAGGGCATGGCCCAACTCAAGAAGGAACTTGAATCACAGGAGACCGAAGTAAGCCGGCAACGCGATGCGGTGGAGAAATTGCGCAAGGATCTCAACATCTCGGGGGTTGATTTGAACGCCCGTTATTCCGACATGGAGATCGAGACATTACGGCAGATGCAGAATTCCATGATTGCGCTGAGTGTGGATGCCATCGGTCGCAAAACCCGCTGGGAACGATTCAAAAGCATCCCGGTTGAGAACCGCATCAATTTGGTGAACGCCGAGCTGATTCAGGATCCCAATATTCAGAACTTGCTGCAGGCCTATCTGGTGGCGGACCAGACCGTCAGTAAACTCAAGGATCGCTTGGGAGAAAATCACCCTGAGCTGATATCCACGATCGGGAATCGACAGAAAATCCGTGAACAGCTTGATGCCCAATTGAGTGGATACGAAAGCTCACTGGAAATATCATATAAAGAGGCCGACGCTCGGGTGGCGGAGTTGAAGCGTCAATTGGCCCAAGCCAAAGTGGACCAGATTTTATCCGCGCGTGATCGCATGCGACCGTTTGAGGAAGCGGCCCAGAAGTTGGATGACGAGACCCGCCTAATGACCACCCTCAAATTGACACTGCGTCAGCGGGAAATTGATTACCAAGTGCCGAAGCGCACGATTGAAATCTTGAATATAGCAGAGGCTCCCATTCGTGCGAGCCGACCCAGTTGGCCGCTTAATTTTAGTTTTTCACTGATCTTTGGCCTGATTCTGGGGGTTGGAGTTTCGGTGCTACTGGAGTATTTTGATACCAGTTTCCGCACGGTTACCGATATCGAGACCAAGCTTAATTTACCTGCACTCGGGGTGATTCCTTTTGTGCTCAATCCCAATGGTGGGGAGGATATTGATCCCGCCGAGGAGGAGCCTTTTCGTGTCTTGCACACCAACATCAATCTGGCTCTCAAACCCGGGGTGCCGGCAAGCCTCGTGTTATTCTCCGCCGGTCCTGGTGAAGGTAAATCGACCACCCTGCATCGTTTGAGTCGCGCTATGGCGGCATCGGGCGAAAAGGTAATATTGATCGACTCGGATTTGCGTAGGCCCACCCAACACAAACTGGCCCATCGTTCCCGCGAGCCCGGACTCTGCGAAGTTCTGCTTGGGCGGAAAACGATGGACGAGGTCGTGCAAAGAAGCATCTCACCAAATTTGGATTTTGTGCCCAGCGGTGCTTCGGCCGGTTTTTCGCTCAATCTGCTTTATGGTAATCGTCTGAAGGAGATCATCGCCACTCTGCGGCAAAACTATGACAAGATTATCTTTGATTCGCCGCCGATCATTGGGGTGAGCGACGCCTCGGTATTGGCCAGTGTGGTGGATGGCACTGTCCTGTTGATTCAGCACCGCCGTAATCCCCAAAGCATGGTTATGCGGGCGCAGCAGATCATCGAGTCCATCAAGACTCCTCTCTTGGGTGTTGTATTGAACCAGGTCCCCACGGGTTCCGGCGAGGATTACGGCTACTACACGCATAACTATAATTACTACAGTGATGCCCCTAAACAGGGGCGACATTTGCGACCTGCTGCAGGCAAGAATTCCGGTGACCACTTGACTCTGAGTGAGCCCGGTCCCTCGGATCCACCCGTCTAGAATCATGTGTCGACTGCGCCTATGGGTGTTGTGGCTTGGCGTGGTGCCTACGATTGCCAGCGCCGAGATACGCCTAGTCAGTCGAGATTTGCTCGTTGAGGAATTAGTCCCAGCACGGCAAAAATAGTCGTTGACGACGGCGCGGGCAGTCCTACTTCTTGCAACCTGCTCTGCGGGTGTAGCTCAGTTGGTAGAGCACCACCTTGCCAAGGTGGCTGTCGAGAGTTCGAGTCTCTTCGCCCGCTCCATTTTAAGAAAGCGTCCTGTGGTGACACAGGGCGCTTTTTTATGCCCTAACATGCCATTATTAAAGGGCTTGGAGAGCTTCTTAAATTGACCGTCTGTGTCAGCCCGTGACTGCCCGCGACCTGAAAAGACCCCTGCAGATGCGTCTCCCGCTGCGTTTCCTGCTGCGTCATTCAGGACAGGAGGGTGAGGAACCGCAGTGTTTATCGGAGGTATCTGGAGCGATGGCAGACGGGCCGATTCCTGAATTATGGGCAGTTGGGCTACATCCGTGTAGACTCCCATGGTTAGTTTCATGTCACTGTGCCGCATTAACTCCATGGCCACACGAGGAGAAACACCGGCGGCCGCAAGCATGGTGCCGTAGGTTTTCCTCAAGGCGTGCAAATCAACTCGTCTTCCTCGCGCGTCTTCGAACGGGATTCCGGCTGATTTGAGATCGGATTTAAAAGTAGGAATCCGCGGAACGGTGCCACGAAAGACAAAGACATCGGGCCGCACGTCAGCAGGTTTAGCGGCCAGAATGGCTTCGGTTACCTCGGGGCGTAGGAAATGGGTCGATTCCTTGCGGTTTTTGGAAAGTGAGGAAGGAATCCGCAGCCGTGTCGGGGTAACGGTAAAATCGAAGTCGTCCCATTTGAGTCCGTTTAGCTCAGCACGACGCAGGCCAGTATAAATTAACGTGAGATAAACCAGTGCTCGATGAGGCGGCGACTTGGTCAATAGCCGTTGGGCCTCTGCAACTGATAACGCCCGTCTGAAATTGCCCACTTGATGATTCGCTACTTTGCGAACGCCCGCCAATGGGTCCTCAAGCACCAGTCGCTTCCGTTTCATCCAAAGTAGAAATGTGCGCATCGTTCCCAGGAGATCGTTGACGGATTTTGGTGAAAGGCCAGAAACGTCGCGCCAATCAATAAATGATTGGGCTGTGACGTCGCGGATTGACAGCCATCGGCACCGTGCAAACAGCTTGGGCAGACTGTGACGGTATTTATTCAGAGTGTTCACTGAAAGTTTGATCATTTCACAGTGAGCAATAAACGCCGCGTGATGCACTATAAGCGGGGTCTTCCACGCTTCGCGTGTCGGTTTCGGGACGCCCACACTGTGGACCTCGCGTTCCAATTCGATCACGAGAGCACGGAGTTTTTGATCGGCGACACGTTTGTCGGTTACATGGAGAGGAAATCGTCGCTCTCTGGGCCATTCGTCAAGACGGACCCCTGCCGACCAGAGACGTGATTTTTCGCCATCGCGAGAGGGTTGAAAAAGATAGGATTTCATGATGTACCGATTTTGTCGCCGCGTTCACGTCGGAGTTCCTCGAGAAATGCGGTAATATCGTCGCGTGGAATACGTGATGACCGACCGATTTTTACCGGAGGAGGAAAGGAACCTCTTGCGATCAATCGTTCTAGGGTTCGTTTGGAAATTGCCAGTGCTTCGGCCGCGCGTGGTAAAGTTAGCAAGGTGCTATTTTCTTTTTGGGGAAAAGATGGTTGTTTAGTTCTCGGGATACAGTGATTCATAACTTTGGAGATACGGGTTAAATGACAACGCTGCGCGACGTAGATACGCTCGCGGCCTGTAATGCATTGCCGGGTTCGACAGGCAGTTTCGTGGGATCGTTTTAGCCCGAAATTCGCCTAGTGGCGTCCCAAAATGACTAGCCAAATACTGGAATCGGTCAATGACAGAAGGAGATTCAATTGTCACCGGTTGAGCTCTTCGTCAGACGACCAGTGGAGAGGAAGCGGTCGGCGGCGACTTGGGAGCCGCTGTCTGCGCCGCTTTATCGCTGCGGCTGTCACCAAGCAGTTCGATGGGGGGATCGTAGGCGGCGCGCAGCTACTGCCGGAGAGAGCCCGATCGGGCTGTGACTGGCTCAATCAATCAATAATTCCCGTAAATGAGCTGCGGATGACGAACACTAATACATGTGGATAATATTGATCGCCTGAAATGCTGGATCAGGTTGCGCAGCTACCGTCGATACATATCTACAGATTACCCGAATATCGTCTCGTATACTTCTTGCATTGGATTTGATCCTAACAACCACCCACCGGGGCCATGTCTGGACCTGGGACTTCATTGCGGACGCGACCGTGCGTGGCGGTGCGCTACGCATGCTGACCGTGCTCGATGAGCATACGCGTGAATGCCATGTTTTGCGGGCCGAC
>FLOH01001221.1_pt1 | contig 41225 bp, 29 predicted proteins | sample 756751 | NCBI WGS metagenome assembly FLOH01 (sample SAMEA4026879, study PRJEB14308) | marine metagenome | biome: coastal water; material: water | depth 74 m
CGAAGAGCATCCCTTCAATAACTGGACCAATGAAATATGCATATGTAAGTGCAGTGCCAAATCTACCACAATGTTGTTTAAAGAATCTCCTTATGTCAGCAATTGTTGCATCAAATGTTAAGATTTTCTTCAATTTCCCAAGTATGGCTCTAAAATGAGGAGCATTTCCAATTGTGCTTTCACCACCACCTAAAATGGCAAATATAGTTGCACAATATTTTACAATTAAAAACTTGTCGTAGACCATATCGTAAAAGTCCTCCAACCTTTCCGGATTTGATGTTCTAAGTATTGCAGAGGCCTGATCTGAAAATTGGTGGAAGCAATTGATGGAATTTGCACTATAGTCAATATCCAAATCCTTCATACCAAAACCAAATTCATTAGAAATTCCTGGGAATAAAACCTCGGATGGTAATTGCATTGAATGGATAAGCTCATCCGCCCAGTTGTCTGCTACCATACTGTTTCCAGTGTGGATTAAACCAGAAATACCGACCTTTGCGAACTCATTCACTGATCTTCTAGCTTTAGATCCTGGAATTGGCAATTTATGCTGCTTCTTCATGCCATCCGTCGAAAGGGCATCAACACTTTGCATAATTGGGCCATATACCCAAATATTCACCATATGCTTGATAGATTCAACACTCAACCCCTGACCTGTAACAATAAAAATTGTCTCTGCAATAGCTTCCCCCACATGTTTTTCCCAAAAGTCATGTCTGATAATATCCAGGAATCGGGGTTCAGAGTTTAATAAATGAAGAATATGAGTAAGGTGCTCCAAAGGGTCTTCACTTGTAGGAAGATTTGTTTCCTTAATCTTGGCAATTAGACGAGCTAATCCTTCCTGCAGTTCCCGAGCATTTGGCATTTCATTATCACCTTTATCATTTGTAATCTTTATCAAGGTTGCTTTTAGCTTGTCTGCTTCTTTAACATCATAAGTGCCAAGATGTTCTGAATTCACATGGCCCTTTGCCAAAGCCATTGCTTCATCAACGTTAACTTTTTCAAAAGTTCCCTCGCTTGCCATTTGCTCCATGATTTGAGCAAAATCAAAATCTCTTGAGATAATCATTTTTCTCAGTTGCTGCCGACCTTCCTCAAAAAGTACCATGTCAATATCTCCTTCTTCATCCGCATTAATCACGCCTACAAGTGATGTTAATCCGGTTGGGGATAATAAATGACTCATCCCCTGAGCAAAGGCTGTGAGTGTACTCTTTATATTCTCACTAAATTGATGACCAACTTGCAGTTGAGCTCCTTTAGCATTGTATTTTTGTAAACTAGCTAAGTATTTAAGAAAATTTGACACTGAATGCATCCAAAAAGTTCCAATCTTCTTAGTGCTCTCTTTATTCAGCAGTTTGTTTGATTTAACACCAATTCTTTTCGCAAGATGAGTTGTTTCACGGTAACCTGTATAAAAGGAGTAAAAAAAATTTGATAGTGCGGTTTTTAACATTTGATCTACACCAAAACTTTGATAAGAACCTATCAATGCAGGTGCCACATCACCGACACCTTGAGATACATCCATAGTTCCTGAAAGCATCCCAATTGCTACATCTTTGTAATAAGCCTCCCCAAGAGAGTCTGCAAAACCATTTTCAATAATTCTATCTTGTTCCTTTTGTTCCCTCAATATACGCAAAATTGAGCTAGAACCCTCCCCTCCATTATCATCAACAATATCTATGGCCTCGCTAACAGTATGACCGTTGAAAAGTTTAAATAATTCTTGGCAAAGAGGTAATGTGTGTTTCATTTTAACTCCCGTTACATCAGCATTACCAAAGGCCAAGAAGGGGATTTGCTGAAATGCAGCAGCCAAAGGTGCAGGCCCGCATACATTACAAATCGCATCAATATAAATTTTAGTATCAGCCTTGATTCCTTCCTTGTCTTTCTTTGGAGCCTCGCCCCCATTGGCTTCTGCTGCTAACTTGGCTTCTCTTACAATTTGACTAGCCTCTTCCTCCAGTTCTCTTATCAGCTTCGAATCACTCAGTTTTACACTGTCACCATAAGAAGTTGCTATCCATAATAGACCTACACCCACACCTGTTTCGTGCATTCCATGTACAATTTCCTTTTTAAGTTTTTCGTCTCCAGTAAAACCGCTTGCAACAAGCAAGTTTAATATTATCGCAACATGGACGTTAGTATTAGGGAAATGAGAGTTCATCTCTTTAGTATAGTTTTTGCCATCAATAATTCCGGAAAAGGCTCTTTCCAATGCAGGCAATTTGCCCTCAATTCCAGGAATACTCAGCGCCAACTTTGGGATTGCTCCAACTATGGGCCCAATCACTCCACCAATTTGGGCAGATAATGAAGAAATAACTCCCAATTTGTGATCCTTAAGTTTAATAATCGAGTTTATCAAATCGCAGAAGTTCGCAAACATTGCGACGTGCATCCATTCAGTTTCCTTTAACATCTCAAGAAATCTATTGGGGTCTGATTCAGCAACTTTAGCAAGTTCTTCTGTTTTAGCCGCCAATTTATCAGCAGCATCATCTAATATCTTATCTAAGTCATCATCTGGTTCATCTAGTTCTTCACCTCCATCCGCCAAGGCCGTTGAAGGTAAGCCAAAAGCTGCTATTAGTGCAGTAGCCCCTGTTGCAGCAGCCATCTTCTTCAGCATATCCCTTCTAGAAATATCCAGTTTTCCTCTCCCCATTAATAAATCCAAGGTTTGTCTGAAAGCGCCTCGTAAGCTGCCAGATACTCCTTCAAAAGATTTGTTGTAATCATTATTATTTGCGGCCTTAATGCTCCCCTTACTATGGTAATCATCATTAATTACGGCCTCAACCTGAACCGCTTCATCTTCGTATCCGGGAACAGGTTTTTCACAAGTGTTTGACATTATGAGAGGGGTAATATCTTATATATAAAACAAAACGCCGTTTGCTACAAACGCCGTTAAGCATCCTAATATCACGATTTTCTAAAATAATCAAGACTGAAAATGTCACAATAACTCCGTGCAAATGCAAAAAAGCACTCTTTCATCCCTTCCCAAACCCCTTGAAACTCCGTATAATAACACTATAAGAAAAAAAGTATGAATTGTAATTTCAAAGCCTCAATTATAGGATGCGGAAGCGTAGGAGCCACAACGGCCTACGGCTATCTTCTTTCTGGATCAGTAACCGATTTAGCCCTTGTTGATTACGATGAAGGAAAGGCTCATGGATTGATGTTGGATTTAGAGCATGCAGCTTCATATACACCAACTGTAAATATTCAGTCAGGTTCGAACTATGCCCACTGTGCAGACTCAAATATTGTTGTGATTACTGCTGGTGCCAGGCAAAAAGAGGGCGAAACTCGTTTAGATTTAATCAAAAAGAATCGCGTAATCCTAGGGCAGATAGTACCAAAAGTAATGAAGGTTGCTCCAGATGCAATTTTATTAATTGTTTCCAACCCTGTGGATATTTTAACCTTTGAGGCCCTCAAATTATCTGGCCTTCCTTCAAATCGTGTCTTTGGCTCAGGAACCCTTCTAGATTCTGCGAGGTTGCAATTTCATGTAGCCGAAAGAATAAATGTGCACCCCAGTAGTATCGACGCCTACATTCTCGGAGAGCATGGTGACTCTTCTTTTCCCGTTTACAGCAATGCAAATGTCTTGGGGAAGCCTCTGGCGAAATTTAAAAAATTCAGCAAAAAGGTTGCTCAAGAGTGTTATGAAGATACTAAAAATGCTGCCTATAGAATTATCAATGATCAAGGCTACACCTGTTATTCTATTGCAACTGCCATCAGAGAAATAACTGAATCAATTTTTGAAGATTCAAAGAGAGTTTATCCCGTTTCTACACTTCTGAAAAATTATCATGGAGTGAGTGATGTTTGCTTAAGCGTCCCCTGCATAATTGGACGTAACGGTATTGAAGAGGTGATTGAAGTTCCTTTGTCAGCCGATGAAAAAGCCGCACTCAAACATTGTGCAAAAACTTTGAAAATGCTTCTGTAGAGGTTGGCGCAGTAGTTTGCGCTCTCTAACTTAAAAAAAGCACAGTCATCAACGGGATATAGAATAAGGCAAAGATTGTACTGGCAAATACTGTTATAGAGGCCTTTTCGGGATGAAGTTTAAGCTCAGTTGCAAAAGCAACAGTGTTAGCAGCTAGGGGACACATGGCAAAAAGCATCAGAACTTTTTGCATATCTTCAGTCAGCACGCCCCAGAACGATTTATCTATATATATTAGAGCCAAAACTAATAGGGGCCAGGCCACAAATCGTCCCAAGAAAGACAGTCCCAAAAATTTAAAATCGATATGTTTGAGCTTTGTAGCACCAAGGCCCATTCCCACGATCATCAGTCCCAGAACAGAGTAAGCCCCCTTAAATAAGTCCATTACAGAAGCTACAGATGCTCCGATACTGATGCCGAACTTATTGAAAAACAAACCTACTAGAAAGGCATATATCGCTGGAAGTTTTAACACTCTCATCATGCTTTCTTTGGCAGAGTATTTACCACGACTAGCAATATAAAAGCCTAGGCTGTTGCCAAATATAGCATCTCCCAATGTTGCTACAGTGGCGATAACAAATACGTCCTCACCAAATAAAAGCAGTACAACTGGTAAACCAAAATAGCCCGTATTTCCTAATGCCGCCGCAAGAGGGAGGAGGTTTTTACTAGAGTCTTTAAATGCCCACTTTCCAATCTGTAAGAAAATGATGGCAACTATTGCACAGATGGCATAAACCATCAAAGGCAAAAGCAAGACCCCTGCGCTTAGCTCCACCTTATAGCCACCCATAAAAAAGACAAATGGAACAACTAAGTAGATCAAAATAGAGGCAACAGTTTCCTTTTGTGCGTCTAAGCGCTTTGCACCCAGGTAACCCAAAAACAAGATTCCGTAAAGCGGTAGTAATTTGAAAAATAATGTAAAAAATACTTCCATAATATGATTTAAAGTTGATCTATATCCTCTTGGTTACACCCTCCTTTCCAGTGTACATCTGAGGGAATATTAGTTTCCTCCGATAGTATCGCCCCTTTTAGGAAGCTAAGTATTTCTGCCCTCGCCTTTTTTGAGTAGCATCCTGTTGAATGGACTCTCACCCCAAACTTCTTGATTGCCTTCCATTCGTCATTAATTTTATTGTAAAACGTGATTACATAGTAGGCAGCTTGTGCCCTGTAAAAATCCCCACTTTGGAAACGGGCATTCCAATAGCGACCATCTTTCAGTTTCATTTTTCGTTTGAAGTCCAAACCTTTGTAAGTTGGATCAAAAAAGTTTTCGTAATTATCTTTCTTTTTAAGTTTTGGATCTTTCATTAAATCTATTATACCATTTTTGTAGTACTCTATCTCTTTCATCTAGTACTTTTAATTCCGCAAATTTTTGCACAGTAAACAGCCTTTTAAATGGTGGGCCCGGAAGGATTTGAACCTTCGACCAATCGGTTATGAGCCGACTGCTCTAACCCCTGAGCTACAGGCCCACTTTTTAAAGATCAAGCACATTTAAACTAATATGCTGGTACCAAAAGGTACGCGGCCAATTCTAATACAAAAGCCCTCCTCTGGCAAAACGAATTACAATTACAAAAAAGGCCCCGCTAAGGGCCTCTCTAAAATCTCAGCATAAATCTCTCTTTACGCTTTTGCATCGTCCTTCTTTGCAGCTTCCTTCACAGGTGCATTCTTTGATTGCAACTCGTTTAAAGCTCTAGCTAATCTAGATTTCTTTCTAGCTGCGTTGTTTTCGTGAATAATTTTCTTTTTACAAGCTTTATCAATAATAGAATAAGCCATAGGCATGTGCTTGATTGCCTCCTCAACATTTCCATCCTTCACAAGTTTAAGACCTCTTTTAATAAGTGTCTTTAACTCACTTCGTACCGGAAAATTTCTAGCACGACGTGTAGTATTCTGTTTCATTCTCTTAATTGCAGACTTTATAATTGGCATTGTTCCTTTCTTTAATTAGTATTTAGGCGGCGATAGTCTATGTTATGCTAACTTTGAAGTCAATAAAATTTCCCTTCACACAAATGAAAACAACAAAATTACTAATACTAGCCTCAGCTAGCCCTCGAAGAAAGGAGTTATTTGAAATGATGGAGTTAGATTTTTCCATCCAGCCAAGCAACTTCGATGAAGCCGAAACACACCTCACCCCTGTTAAACTAGCCGAGCACAATGCAATAGGGAAGGCTCAAGATATTGCAGATAAAAATAAGGACAAAAATGCCCTAATAATTGCGGTTGATACAGTTGTGGCAGTGGGAGAACACTACCTAGGTAAGCCTAAAGATGCCAAAGATCATCTGCGAATGCTAAAACTCCTATCGGGGTCTACCCACCAAGTAATTACGGCAATTCACATCATCGACACTGAAACAAAAAAAACTCTCACCGCCAGCGAAACTACAAATGTTTTTATGGATGAAATTCCAGAATCAGAAATGGATGCTTATGTTGCGTTCGGAGAAGGGGATGACAAAGCAGCAGGCTACGCCATCCAAGGCCGCGGTGCACTTTTCATAAAAAAAATTGAGGGAGATTACTTTAATGTTGTAGGGCTCCCAATTAATAGGCTGCATAAGATGCTTCAGGAGATAAACTTATAAACAAAAGCTTGACAAATACTAGGGATGGTGTAAGATGCGTTTCTGCTTGGGAACTCTATGCACAGCCTTATAGCTTAAGTCCCAAATAGTTTATTGCGGTTCCAATATAGAGATTGGACTGACAGATATTATTTATTTGTTAGTTATTTAACCCAATTTACTATGGAAAGAACAACAAATGAGCTGGAACAGGTTAGAAAAGTAGAAACCATTGAAGAATTGCAAAAGCTACCATTCTTCGCTGCAAAATTGAACCCACCTGATTTGGATTCATGGGAGGCGGAACCATCAGTTCCGAACCATTTGCTGACAAAGGATCATCCTTTGTTTGTTGAGTTAATGGGACTAACCGATGTTTGTAAATTCTGCGATTATCTTGCTCATTTTTATTTGAAGGGTGCATACGACGCCGTTGAACCACTAGGCTTTACACACATGGACGCTGAAACTGCAACATTAATTGCTCAGAGGTCACTTCAATTGGATTATTCTAATGCAGCTGCCCCCCAAGAAGGGCGCCCTGACAAGCAAGAGCCTACATTTTTTCCAAACAAAAAGGGCGCTACAATCCCCGTTGTAGGAGGGCAATCATGTTTTATGCATGTTGCTGATCCACGAAGAGGCTACTATAACGACGGGCTAATAAGAGACCCCCTAGCTCCTGCTGTTTGGTACGGCGCTGAAGGCTGGCCTAAAACAGGCCCGACAGAGGAAAAAGGGATGATTTTAGAGCCTGCAAGAAAAAGCTCAGCAGATGAATTAATTGCAAGGGCAAAAGAGTTAATTGGAAACATACCAGGATTAGAAGAAATTTTAAGAAAAGAATTAGATAAAAAAGAATAGAATTAATTAAAAGTGAGCATCATATTTAAAAGGAGCCACCAGAAATGGTAGTTCCTTTTAATATAGACTCCACAAGTATAAAAATCACGCCACCCGTAGTTTACGTAAAGCACAGAATGTAGTATAATAATAACATGGAACATGAATCACACCATTCACCAGATTTGGACTCAAATAAGAGTTTTACTGTGCCGTTTGTAGGCCCGCCATTACCACCAGAAAATCTCGAATTAGATCCTAATCTTCCTAGTCATTCAGATTATTCAGAAAGGGTTGCTCTCTTAGACTTAAAGGGTGTTGAAGCTAAAGACTTTTTTAAAGAATATCCAGACGGAGAAGTAGATAACAAAAGTGATAGATATGAGACCCTTTCCAAAGGTGTAACAGTTTTTAGGGATATTGGATTAACTTTTTATCAAGTTAATCAAGAAGATATAGATTCAGGCAAGGATCCGAGAATAAATATCAGGAAAAAGCTATCAATGATTCCTGAATTCAGCTATGTAGCTGATTTGCCCGATTATAAATTGGAGTCATTCAACATTCCGAGGGACTCAGTAAAGGCCGGAATGCTCATTCCAATTCCATGGGACTTAAAGGATCGAATTCTGAGAGAGGAACAATTAGTAGAGTATGCAAAAGTAGCTGTGGATCAATTAAAGACTGATCCAGTATATGGAAGACAAATGAAGGAAATACTAGAAAGTTGTACTCTCAATGAATTATTTGCTTCAATGATTGCTCAAGCTAAACAGGAGTCAGGAGGGAAGCCACTAGGCCAATTTGCCTTTCATCGCTATGAGCACAAGTATAAGGCCTTCTCCTATTCCATGTTTCATATCGTTCAAGTAGATGCAGGCCTAAGAGCACGAAGGAATCTCAATATGACTGAAGGTCAGCTATATCATCCCGTAAATGCCTGTAAGTTATTTATTGCTTTTATTATAGAAAAGAGAAAACGTGATTATGAAGAGTATTTACCCATAAGTAATGATTATAATAAATTCGCCTCAATGTATAATGGTTCAGGGTGGAGAAGTTACAATCCTAATTATGTAAGAAATATCTCAAGCTACTACCCAGAAGCCCTGGCATGGCTTAATGGAGAGAGTGGAGACATTAAATCTCCTGATGATAAAGAGAAAGCTGGCGATACACCTAAGACGAAAGAGAAAGCACAAATAGATCCAGCAGGATTGGAAGCGGTAGGTAATAGAAATAGCCTGTATCAAATAATTAGAGATTTAAACTGGAAGCATCCTGATAGACCTTTAAAAACTAATGGTCAAATCAAAGATTTCTCAGAGCGAATCATGCAATATTTAAAAGATTTATATAAGGATGACACTTATTTTCAAAAAGACAAAATGGGTATAGGGATAGATGAATATGGCATATTTATTATTTTTGAAAGAAAGAACAGAAAGGATAAATTAAGGTTGAAAACAGATGAAGCAAGCCCCTTACCAGACAGGGCTAGAGTTTCTGATCACGTTAAAGAAAAAAGCACTGAGGCTGAAAGTAATGTGTATGTAAACATTAGAGGTGTGGACCTTTTCACTGTTATTCAGGATGCAAACTGGGCCAATAAAAGACCCGTTAAGTTAGACTCTGACATTAGAGATATAGTGAGATCAGTAACCGCATACCTCAGCAGAAGCTTTGGAACAACAATCTTTTATAAGAGTGATAAAATCGCTTTAGGGAAAGATGATCAAGGAATATACGCAATCTATCAAAGAGGAAAGCAAAAATCAGGAAAACTTAGAGGATAAGAAATGAGATAGAAGCCAGAGAAAAGCCTCAATCAAACCCTTGACAAAAGCCCAGAACACTGTTAAAGTCCGATGCTCAATTGACTTTAACCTTTTTTCTATGAAAACTTATGCTTGGCTTAAAAAAGCCCTAGTTGTTAGCTTCCTTACCTTATTTGTTGCTCTTCCAGCTCATGCCTTCTCTATGGAGGTTTCAGACGGCAACACCCCCGATGTAGTAGTCACAGACACTACTCCACAAACACCTGAAGTACTGCCAAAAGTAACAGACCATAGCGTTACTCCCCAATATTTCGATCCCTACGATGGCACAACAACTACTATTAGCTACTGCCTAGACGCAGATGCCATGGTTACAGTTGGTATCTACAACGTAGTGAGTTCAGCTAGCCAGAAGGTGGATGTTATTGCTGATTCCCAACTTCAAACTCAAGGTTGTCATAGCCAGGTTTGGAATGGCAAGCACGGCTCAGAGAGTCAAACTGCTACTCCTGGAGAAACCGCAGATTATGGAGATTATTTTTATGGAATTACTATTAAGCCCCTAAATTCTCCAACTACATCAGATTACGTTTCTAATTGGATCTACCTAAATCAAAATGGCTCATCAAACGGACTGGAAATTATCTACTCAGATGTAGATAATCGCAGTTTTGATCCTTGGGCAGGGCAGGAAGCCGAACTTAGCTTTACTATTTCTGATGGTGCTTACGTAACTGTGAAAATTGAAGATGAAGACAACGATACAATTGTTGAACTCATCGATAATGTGTACATGGAAGCCGGAGAACACACAGTGGAGTGGGACGGTTTAGACGAATATGATGACATTGCTGATCAAGGAGATTACAATTTTTACCTTAAAATTCAAAAGGATAATGCGACAGATAAGGTCTATGAATCTGTTCGTGTAAAAAAAGGTGCCAACGACAATACAAATCACACCCAAGACCCTCGTATCAAGAACCTTTATATCGCAAAAGACACCTTTGATCCAGGAAGAAATGAAAGCAATTACATTGTTTTCACACTTACTGCAGAAGCCGATTTAAGTGTGAAGATTTTTGATCCAAATATGGTCGAGCTTGAAGAACTTTTAGATTTAGATGATACCGCGCCAGGAACTTACTCAGTATTATGGGATGGCGATCTTGCAATCAATAATGATGGCAATTACACATACGAGATTTATGCTCAAAACTCTAAAGGAAACACTACTGAAACTGGAAAAATTAAGGTTGAAGAAGATTTGAAACCTGGTAACAGGCCAAACATCTACAAAGATAAAGTTGGGGAGCTACCATATCTTCCTCATACTGGTGGCATGCCGATTCAGTTTAAGTTGGAAGACCGTGATGCAGATGTCACAATCGAAATTAAAGATGGCAGTAAAACCATCGCTACAGTTACAGATGATCAATACTTCCCAGAGGGTACACACACTGTTTACTGGGATGGTCGTGATAAATACGGAGAAATGGTAGATAACGGAGTCTTTAAGTACAGAATCCGTGCAGAAAATAATAAGGGATCAGATACAGAAATGGGCTACTTCTCAGTTGAAGGGGCATCATACGCTCAAAATCCATCCGGCTACTGCTCTGTATTCTTAGATGTTACTGGAGACAACTCATATTGTGAGGCAATAGAATGGGCCTACACAAATGGAGTTTTCCAAGGATATGGCGATGGAAGTTTTAAACCAAATGCTGCAATTACTCGTGCAGAATCTGTGAAGGTGATTCTCGAAACCTTAGGAGTTAGCTTACTTCCTGGAGGGATGAACCTTGGATTTAAAGACACAGAAACTCATATTTGGTACAACAAATATTTATCAACTGCTATGTCGCTGGGAATAGTTAGTGGCTATGGAGATAACACTTTCCGACCAAACAATTCTGTATCTAGAGTAGAGGCCCTAAAGATTCTTCTTGAAACAGGAAGAGCTAAAGATGGATTAATTATCCCAAGTAATACTTATGGTCAACCATATTTCGACACGCCAAATGATGCCAGCACAAAGTGGTACTTAAGTTATGCTTGGTTTGCCAAGGGCTTTAATCTTAATTACAACGACAGCTATTTCTATCCAAACGACAATATGACACGTGCCCAAATGGCCGATCTATTATATCGTTATCACTTAGCTCAATTTTAATATATTCTAAATTTCAATAAATTCTCTCTCATGCCCTCTCATAAATTAGATGATCCAATCTCAGTTTCGGCAACGCCAGATATGCCAGCTGCCAATGACGCAGATTATCCAAACGAAGATAATAATTCAAATGACACATATTACCTCGAGTCTAAAGGTGAAATTGAAAGAATTATCCGTCAACAAGAAGCAGGAATATCTACTGAAGTAGATGTTGACCACATTGCCAATAACGCAAATCTCGGTCCCGAAACACGCATTCGCATTTACAGACTTGCAAAAAGGGATGTTCTTGAAAAGGGTAGAGCTGCATTAAAAGTAATTGATTTTCAAAGAGGACTCGAGTCAGGAGGATTTGTCGGAAAAGGGGAGTATCACGGTTCCGTAGTAATGAAATTGAAAGGTGTAGTAAGTTTCATAGATAGCAACAACGCTATAACATTCACTGACCCCAATCAATCAATATATGTAAAAGTAAAATCGGTGGGAGAGGATATTCTGGTATTTATTGAAACACCTGAAGAAAGATCAGCTCAAGTTGAAAGAACTCTTGCAGATACCTGGGATGATCTCCAAGCAGTTAAACTAGAGGATTTCAAATAGTAGTAAGGAATTACTGAAAGATAGTATTTAAAGATTGATGTTGCGACTACAAAGCAAAAGCTGATATTATTTGAACTCAAATAACCACACAAATATGCTTAAAGGACTTAAATCACTTATTACAGGAATAATTGCCGGAACAGCACTTGGCGTACTTTTCTCTCCAGAAAAGGGCGAAAAAATCCGCAAAGACTTTAAAAGCGAACTCAACAAAGGTGGTTCTGGATTAAAAACAGTAAAAGATACCTTGAGCAAAATGGGAAAGGAACTTGGTGAAACTGGTCATGTTCTTTATGATGAGCTAAGCGAAAACGAAACATATAAAGATGCAGAGAATACTGTGAAAAAGAAAGTAGGACAACAAGTGAAAAGAGCCAAGAAAGTAGTGAAAAAATCTACAAATAGTGTAAAGAAAAAGTTAGATAAGGTAGTAAAAAAATCCATTTCTCCTAAAACTCGCAAAAAGGCAAAGAGCGTTCTAGATAAGGTTAAAAGCCAGATCCTAGAGGGGATGGAAGATTAAATTTTGTTTATGCAACCTCTCATTGGAATAATTGGTGGACATGGTCGCATGGGCCAGCTTTTCGCAAAGTTCTTCCGCGAGCGCGGGATAAAGGTGCTTATTTCAGATATAAAAACTCCACAAACTCCTGCAAAACTGGCAGCCAAGGTAGATATTTGCATTGTTTCAGTGCCAATAGATAAAACGCTCGGCATAATTGAAGAGGTTCTACCGCACATGAAGAAAGACTCTGCAATCATGGACTTTACATCTGTTAAGCAGCCGGCCGTTAGAGCCATGCTGAAAGGAGATTGCGAAGTACTTGGCGTTCATCCTATGTTTGGTAATTCCAACCCCATTCCAGGGCAAACAGTAATTCTTTGCCCAACTAAACAATCTGGAAAGTGGGCAAAGTGGTTGAAAAGCTTTCTACTCAAGAACAAAGTTAAAATCCGAGAAATGTCGGCTCAAGAGCACGATAAAATTATGAACCTAGCTCAAGGATTAATACATTTTGCCGATATAACTTTTGCCGATTCACTTCGTCGTTGCAAAATGCCTATTCAGGATCTTCTCAGTTTTACAGGGAAAGCTTCCGAACTGAAGGTACAACTTGCTGCCCGTTTGGTGGATCAAGACCCCAACCTTTACGCCAATATTCAGATAGAAAACCCAAATTCTCTCAAATCTCTCAAAGAGTTTCGTAAATCTGTAGACGAATTGATTAAAATTGTTGAAAAAAAAGATGTAGAAGCCTTTATTAAATATTTCCTCGAAAGCCGCAAATTCATGGGGGATTATTGTAAAAAGGCCTACAAAGAGAGTTCTCATTTGATTGATGAATTAATAAAGTTACAAAAAGGTAGTGTGAGCAAAAAAGTAGATCAACCAAGTGCAAAAAGCCTAGCCGTGCTCGGTCCAAAGAATACTTATACGGATTTAGCTGCCCAAAAACATCTACAAGAAACCAGTGAGAAACTAGAGATATACTATGCTAGCACTATCGATGAAGTTTTTGAGTTAGTTGCATCTAGAAAGGTAAAGGAAGGTGTGGTACCAATCGAAAATAAGCTTCAGGGCACCGTCCGCGAAACCTTGGACAATCTTTTTGAAAAGAATGTTCACATAGCGAAAAGCATTTCAATTCCCATAAATCACGCCCTTATAACAATAGATACAGCAAAGAAATCTGATATAAAAATTATTAGTTCTCACAATCAAGCCCTCAATCAGTGCAAGAAGTTTTTAAAGAAAAATTTCCCTCTTATTCAGCAAATCCAAAGCTCATCAACAATGGCAGCAATTGAAGCCCTACTTGAATCAAGAGACCTTAATACAGCGGTGATTGCCTCTGAAATCGCTGCCAAACACCCGGGCCTAAAAATTCTTTCTAAAGGAGTAGGAGATAGCAAAGAAAACGAAACAACCTTTGTCTTAATTAAGAAAGGCAGTGCTATTGAACTAAAAAACAGCTCAAACCCACAAAAGAGAGCATTAAGACTAAAACCTAAGCAAACTTCAATCGCCTTCCACTTTTCCGCCGACTCTCCAGGCTCACTTTTCTCAGTTTTCAAAGATTTTGCCAATGCCAAAATAAACCTAACAAAGATCGAATCCAGGCCAACTAAAGCCAAGTTTGGCGATTATATTTTCTACTTAAATTTCGAAGGATCACTTGCAGAACCAAAGATCAAAAAAATAGTTCAAAAGATTGAGAAAAAGGTCGCAAAATTGAAAGTACTAGGTAGTTATTGAGAGGAAATATGTGCTCAAAAAGTGACTAGGGAATTATTTTAGTATCTAAAGATTCAATTAACGAGCTTTTGTTTGACATACCACCTTAAATAAGTAATAATCATCTCCTTTCAAATTTACTCAATGGGAACAAAAAGACCAAGCCCAGTACCAAACCCCACTCCTCAGTACCTTTCCTACTCGGCACATAACCCCGTTGCAGATTTAAGTAGGCCTAGGCCACACGGCTCCTTTGTTGATGATATCCGCCAGCTTACCCATAAAAGAGTAGGGACAGAAAGAGAGATCCCTCGCGACGACCACAATGATATTTGTCGCCAAGTAAGGATTTGGATGATTTCAACAGATCATAGAATTGCTCAAATGGAGAATAATCCAGCTTGGGAAGCAAAGGGAGCAAAAGGTGCTAGAGAGCATGTTTTTAGAAGATCTCCACGAACATTCCTCAAAACAGTTCAAGAGATTCTATGTAGACCCGAAGATAGAATTGCCTTTAACCATGATGATGGGCTTGAAAACCTTCAGCATATAATTATCGATCCTCGACTGATTACCGATACCTTCCTCGAAAACATCGGTCTACCAAAATTGATCCCCGCTAGAGATGGGAGCAAACAAGAAGAAAAATTGGAACAAAGAGCCAAGGCCATCCCCGTCATAAAGCAACTCTTACTCAGTGTGATGGAACCAGTAAAAAGACCAGAGAATGAAGCAATTGGGAGAGAAGAAGAACAAGATTCCCAAGCAAATGCCCTAGAAAAGGAAAAGTATTTCCGCTTAATGCGCATCAAATCCGGTCCACACGAAGGAGACGTTATCGGAACTCAGCTAAATCATGGAAAAAAAATCCTTTACCGCGCAAACTTGGCAGATGCTGAACTTCGCATTCTCCACGCCGAAGAAACATATAATGCCGAGATTAAAACTCTCCAGGCAATAGAAATGATGTTAAATGAAGTCCTCTATGCCTTGCACAATAAGTGGCAGGCTCTAAAAGGGGATGAAGCAGCTTTAGATGTACTGAGGGAAGGGATGCTAAGAGCTGTTAAACTCTTAGCTAACGTCGACAACGACATAAAAGTAGATTTAAGGGAGCAAATTAAACAGTGCACTTCTCTAAAGGATAGTACTGGACGCTATAACCCCTGGGCTATGGATAAGTCCATTAAAAAAGCCAAGAGACTACTCTCAGATAGACATGTTGAAATCGAAAGAATTTGGGGGTATTTGGCCCAAGATAAAGCCAAGGTTACTAAGTTAAGATCTTCTCAGAGTATTCCTGTTGATAACTTTTTAGAGAAAGTTGAGGGAATGCATGAAAAATTTAGATTGCTTCGAAATAGAACAGACCTCACACCAATAGAAAAATCAATCTTACAGAATTCCTTACTTGAGATAAAAGGAGAACTGTCAAAGATTAAATCCCCTGAATCTGCAGAGTTTGTGACTGCCACTATTAGCAAAATTGATGCTGTCCTTTATGCAATTAATACAAATGATAATGAAGGATTATTTGAAGCTTACAAGCAGTTGAATCTTGTAAGGTGGACAGAAGTTCCAGGTGATGTGAGAAAACAATATTCTCGTATTCGTGCTACTTCGCCAAATGCTCTATATCTTAAAGTAACAGGCAGGGAGAAAGAGCTAGTTATAGTTAACTTAGAAGAAACTAAAAGGGATATGGAAAGAGTGATTTACAAACCTTTTACTTCATTTTCCACAGCAATCACTACAAAATTAGACGCTACTATTGCAGCAGTTGAGTCTGAAGAATCCACGCAGGCCGCAAGCAACTTTACAGAAGTATACATTCTCGGAAAAATAGTGAGGGCACATCGGGAAATCCTAGAAGTTTATCATAAACTTACAATCAATCCTGAAGCCAGTGATCCTCAAGTACTACTTAGAAACTTGCAGGAAGTTCACGATCAACTTGCAGGACATTATGTAGCGCCAAATCTTAAAACTCCAGAATTCAATGAGGCTTTTGGAAAAATTTATCATTTTCTCAATAGTTTGAAGAAAAGTCTAAGAGATTTGATTTATCAAGATGTAAATACTGTACCCGAAGATACTCATTTAAATCCTCCTGAAGATAATGAGCCAGACAGCCTTGAGGCTATTCTCCAATTCATCGAGGATAAAGCTCCAAAGTGGGGGAGGCGTGTTGCTGGAAAAATAAGAGGAGGAATAAACAGACTAACAGACAATAGAATTACAAGATTAATGAACAGAGTTAGGGGGCGAACATCCACAACAATGCGAGAATCGATAGTAAAAGACGCTCCGCCAATTCTTAGACAACTAAGACCATATAATAGAACGCAGCATCTAGATACCTATAAAAAAATGAAAGAAAGAGTTTCAGAGTTTAACTTTGAGGAGCTCTTCCAAGAGAGTAGCGCTTAGGGTCGCAAACCAGCCATCATTACAACCCTCTGTTCAATTAATTTGTTCGTTCCAATGTCTGTTCTGTAAAAAACAGGGCCATCTACAGATCCAACAGCACTGGATGCTAATTTCTCAGCTTCCTCAATTGTATCCGCTATCCCTACAAAGCCCACCGCCCTAGAGCCGCTTAAATAAAGGCCATCCTCTCGCTCATCTACAGAAGCATAATAAACTTTCACTCCTTCAGGTACTTCTCCAACTGAAATTTTCTCACCCTTAACTGGTTCATCTGGATAGCCATTTGGTACAACGTACTTACAAACCGTGGCCTTCTTCTCGAATTCCATTTCATATTGATCCAAAGTTCCAGCAATCACTGCCTCACACAAATCAACGAAATCACTTTTTAAAAGAGGCAAAACGTTCATTACTTCCGGATCGCCAAAGCGCGCATTATATTCAATCAAACGTACACCCTTAGCAGTAGCTATAAAACCTCCATACATCACACCCTTAAACTCTACTCCAGTTTCCTCTTTTAATGCCTTGGCAACCTTCCTAGTAATCTCCGCTGCCTGAGCAATATCTGAATCTGTCAGAAAGGGGAGTGAGTGGTTGGCACAGCTGTATGATCCCATTCCTCCAGTGTTTGCTCCTTTATCTCCATCATAAGCTCTCTTATGATCCTGCACTGCTGGCATCTCCACCGTATGCCCTCCATCGCAAAAACTCATCAAAGAAAACTCCTGTCCGATCAATTTCTCTTCAATTACAACTCTGCCCCCATCAGCTAGGCATTCTTTGGCAAAAGCCATTCCTTCCTCCTTTCCATTTAAATGATCTCCCGAGACTTTTACTCCTTTACCACCCTTCAAACCATCAGCTTTCACTACATAATTCTCACCAAGTTGATCAAAAAAGTTGCTCAACCCTTCGTTTAGACTTTCTCTCAGATTATCACCCAGGCTTTCGTTCTCCTTCGCGCCAGCACTGTTCTCATCTTTAGGCTCCCCAACTTCAAAAACCTTAAAATCAGGATTTCCTTCTATTCTGTATTTTTGTAATAAATCCCTTGTAAAACCCTTTGAACTTTCTAGCCTACCAACAGTCTGCAAAGGAGACATACTCTCAACTCCAATCTCTGCCAGCATATCCACCACACCTGCAGCAATTGGTGCTTCTGGGCCCACAATTGAAAAATCCAAACGTACACCCAGCCCATCAACAAAAATCTTTATAGCCGCAATGTCACAGACATCTCCTAACTCATATCCTTCGGCCAATTTCGCCAAACCCGGATTTTTCGCTCCTCCAAAAACAAAGATCTCAACCTCATATTTACTCCTTTTTAAAGTTTCCGCAATTACATGTTCTCTGGCACCATTACCAATTATAAGCACCCTTTTAACTTGGTTCTTTAAATTTTCCATCAAAAAAAAATTAGAATCTACAATAGGTTCAATTGCTTGTCGGCAAAACCACTTTCATAGGCATCATCAGGTTTAATTCCACAGCAACGCTCATTTTCTCGCGATTCAGCCTGTAATTTCAAAACTTCATCATCTACGTCACCTGTATGGTAAACCCCATCAAAACAGGACATATCCATTTCTTTGATAGCCGGATTTCCTTCTAAACATGAATCCAACATATCTTTTAGTGTGCCATAGAAAAGTTTATCCGCACCAATCAATCTGCAGATTTCATCGTTATCATTATTTACAGCGATCAGTTCATCCTTTGTCGCAATATCAATGCCATAAATATTAGGACTGATAATTGGAGGAGAATAAGAACAGAAGTAAACTTTTTTCGCTCCAGCACCCTTTACCATCTCGATAATTCTTCTAGAAGTGTTTCCTCGGACAATACTGTCATCCACAATCAAGATATTTTTTCCCTTAATTTCTAAAGGCATAGGATTTAGCTTATACCTGATAGATTTCTTTCTTACTTTCTGTCCAGGCATAATAAAAGTTCTGCCAATATAACGATTTTTCACTAAACCTTCTCTATATTTCAGTCCAAGTTCATCGGCAATTGCAAAAGCTGCGGTTCTCGCCGAATCTGGTACTGGCATCACTACATCAATATCCAATTTTTCCTTTTTAATTCTTTGTCCTAACTTCTTCCCCATTCTCATCCTAGATTTGTAAACAGAGATATCGTTTAACATGGAGTCAGGCCTTGCAAAGTAAACATACTCAAAAATACAGGGAGTAAATTTCTTCGCACCCACAGTTTTTCTAAATACTTTTCTATCATCCTCACGAATAAAGACAGCCTCTCCCGGACCAACATCGCCTATGATTTCATAACCCAAAATATCCATCGCCACAGATTCTGAAGCAAATATATAATCGACCGTAATGCCATTGTCTCTCCGCCCCATTAGTAAAGGACGAATACCGTGTGGATCTCTAAAAGCCACCATCCCCTGTTTGGCAATATAGGAAATAACACTATATGCACCTTTGGCCCGAGCGTAAACACTCTCAACAGCCTTCCAGATATGCTCTGCTTCAAGTTTCTCAGGATTTTGCTTTGTAAGAGCCTTACTAAATAGATTCAAAATTACCTCTCCATCGCTATCGGAATTAACCCAGCGATGATCTTTGCGATAAATTTCCTCTCTTAATTCATTAGAGTTGAACAAATTCCCATTATGCACTGTTGCAATTCCAAAAGGAGCAGGGCCTAAAAATGGCTGTACTTCCTCTACATCACCATTTCCAATTGTCGCATATCTACCAAAACCCAGTCCGGCGTACCCCTTCAACTTCTTCATGTGCCTTGTTCTAAAAACATCATTAACAAGACCCAAATTTTTGCGTGTATGAAACTTCCCATCAAAAGTAACCATTCCTGCAGCATCCTGACCGCGATGTTGTAATGTAACTAACCCATCATATACATCCTGTGCCACATAATCATGCCCATAAACTCCAACGATTCCGCACATATTATTTAAAGTTATGAATACGTTTTGCTGCCGTTACTGTGTTTTCCATTAAACAAGCAACAGTCATAGGACCAACACCACCCGGAACAGGGGTAATATAGCTTGCAACCTTTGAAACAGCTGAAAAATCACAATCTCCAGTTAACTTTCCATTTTCCATCCTATTTATTCCAATATCTATAATCGTTGCTCCAGTTTTTACCATATCTCCAGTAATTAACCCCGCCTTTCCCACCGCAACACACAAAATGTCCGCCCTTTTAGTATGTACAGATAAATTCTTAGTATAAACATGACAAGTAGTGACAGTTGCATTGCGATTTAAAAGCATCGTACTTAAAGGTTTCCCGACAATATTGCTATGTCCTACTACTACAACTTCTTTCCCTTCAATTGGCACGGAATGGTAATCTAAAAGTTTTATCACTCCCCTAGGAGTACAAGGTGATAAGTGCTCGAAATCCTTACTTATCATCATTTTCCCCAAGTTATAGGCAGTAAATCCATCTACATCTTTTTTAGGATCAATCGCCTTAATAATTATTGGTGTAAATATATGCTCTGGTAAAGGAAGCTGAACCAAAATTCCGTGAAAGGTAGAGTCTGTATTTAATTCATCTATCTTATCCAACAGCTCCTGAGCAGTTACATCTTCTTCAAAATCAAACTGTTCCCATTCGATGCCAGTTCTATCACAGGCTTTTTGCTTGGATCTTATATAAGACAAAGAAGCCGGACTCTTTCCCACTAAAATTACCGCCAATTTCGGATGAATATGATCGAGCTTCATTCGATTAACTTCGTGATAAAGTTGATCAAGTAATTCCCCTGCGACTTTTTGCCCGTCCATTAATGCCATAGTAATGAAAATATATAGTTAGAAACCCGCAGCGTCAATGACCATATTCCAGAGATTTTCTGCTGTGTCCTCAATTCGTTCCTCAACCTTTAAACGCCGCCACTTATATCTCTCCGCAAGTTGCTCGTGTTTAAGTTTGCATCGTTCCACCAATTCATCATTTTGCTCATGCACATGCACATCTTCTTTAGCACCTTTATCTCGAACGCCCTCAAATAAAATCGACACATCTTCCTTTAAAAGATGAGAATTTAAACTTTCCAGCCACTCAAGATCAAGGCCCTTGGCCATACCCCAAGCAATTCCAGTGCCAACATAGTCTTCCGCTAAAACGGTAAAGCCCTCATTAAGCAGTCGCTCCAATTCAGGTTGATACTGATATCTGTTTAATACGAACCACATTTGCAGTTCATCCTCGGCTATACTTTGTTCTCCTCCCCGCAGCACATCATTAATAAAAGGACCTGTAGGAGCCAAATCATAAACAGGATATTTTATGTATTTAACTTTTTTCCCCGACTCCTCAAGACGCTCTACTAATTTCTTAGCATGAGTTGATTTGCCAATATTATTGATTCCGTAAAGTGTGATTAATTTTCCTCTCATAACTATTGTTTTTATGCTGACTCGCTTCCAAAACCATTACCTTCATCGCCCCCCCCTTTCACCTTCCACGCCACCGCCACCATATCCTCCTGTCGACCCAAAACCACCTCTACTCTCACCTCCAATCTCATCAACCTCTTCCCACTGAAATTTGTCCACTCTTACAAAAACCCCTTGAGCAATTTTTTCACCTCTTTCAATCTTCACGTTTTGCTTACCAAAATTATAAACCAAAACACCAATTTCATCTTCTGGCCCACAATAATCGTGATCAATTATGCCAAAGCCGTGTGGGGGAGTGAGCCCTTTTTTAATTGGAGTACTACTTCTTGAAGCTATCACTAACATGTATCCCTTTGGTACATCCACAATTAAATTTGAAGGTACAATTCCAATTGTGCCCACCTCAATCTCGCTATCTTCTCTTGCCAAAATATCAAAACCCACAGAACCATCAGTCTCGTATATTGGCAGATCCAAGCCCTTATCTATTCTTTGAATTCTTACTTTCATATTTATCGGGGAGTCAGCATGTACTTTCATCGGCTTATAAGATAGAATAACCAAAGCTAACTAACAAGAATAAATGAATAAACTTAAGCAGATCAATTTTCTCGTACTATCTTGGGCTATTGAAGCACTTAATCAGGATATTGATGAGGATACAGATTCAGAGAGTAATGATTCGGAGCCAAGCATCGATTTTGCTGTTGGGGGGCAGGCAGTAATTGAAGGTGTAATGATGCGTTCTCCAAGCAGCACCACCATAGCTGTACGAAAAGAGGACGGATCGATTGTTGTAAGAAAAAAGCCTTACCGCACAGTAACTCAACGATTTCCTTGGTTAAATCAACCAATCCTTAGAGGTGTAATAAATCTTTTTGAGATGATGATTATTGGTACAGATGCCATTAACTTTTCCGCTAATGAATCCTTGGAGGAGGAAGAGGATTTGAAAAAGAAAAAAGCCAAGCTTTCAGCAAAGGTAAAAGAGAAAGTTAAAGAGAAGGGCGCTAAAATGGCTGCCAAAGAAAGCACCAATGAGGACGAAGTTGAAAAAAGCAAAACTGCCAAATTCTTTGAGGTGCTAATGTTCGGACTTTCCTTCGTTCTAGCTATGGCCTTAAGTCTTTCACTTTTTAAATTCCTTCCATACTGGATCACCACTTTCCTAGAAAAACATTTCTCTGTTATTGCCGATAATTATGTTGTTTTTAATCTGATAGATGGACTTATAAAAATGTCCATCTTCCTTTCGTACATTTTTATTCTCTCTCTAATTCCAAGTTTCCGCCGTATTTTTGAATATCACGGAGCCGAACACAAATCTATTTTTAACTATGAGTCCAAGCTTCCATTAAACGTTAAAAACGCCGATAAGCAAATCCGCTTCCATCCGCGTTGTGGCACCAGCTTCATTCTTATCGTTTTTGTGATAAGTATAATTTTCTATACCTTTGTTCCTAAGCTAGATAGCTTCTGGACATCACTTGCCCTAAGAATTGCGGTTCTTCCATTTATTGCCGGTATCTCATATGAAGTACTTAAAATGAGTGCAAAACATAAGGATCACCTAATTGTTAAAGCTATGATTGCTCCAGGTCTTTGGTTTCAACGTCTTACCACAAAGGAACCCGATGCCTCTCAGCTAGAGATTGGCCTAAGATCACTCAGCGAGGCTCTTGCTATGGAAAAGATTCATGGGGCTAAAATTTCTGCTAAAGATAAGGCTTGTTGTCCAGGAATGTAGTTTGCCGCAAGGCAGGGCTCAAAGCACTCTTCTTTAATGTTGTCCAAAACTACATGATCAACAAAAAAGCCCAGCTCTTAAAGAGTTAATATCTCTTTTTATAACTGGGCTTTTTACCTTTCAATAATTACCTAGTTGCTGCCACAGCATCAGATGTCTCGATCTTAATTCCAGGGCCCATTGCTGTGCACACTGCAACATTTTTAACATAAACACCTTTAGAACTTTGTGGTTTTTCCTCCATCACTTTCTTCATCACCGCTACAAAGTTTTCTTTCAACTTAGCCTCACCAAAAGATACCTTTCCAAAACTATTATGTAAGTTTCCTTCTTTATCAACACGAAGCTCCACTCTTCCCTTTTTCAGTTCACTAATTGCTGTAGCAAAATCTGGAGTTACAGTTCCTGATTTAGGACTAGGCATTAGTCTCTTTTGTCCAAGAATTTTTGCAACCTTACCAATAAATTTCATTTGATCTGGAACAGCAACAGCAATATCAAAATCGCTCCATCCCTGCTCGATCTTTTTAATTAAGTCCTCAGTACCAGCTTCCATCGCTCCAGCTTCCTTAGCAGCCTTTACGTCTCCATCTTCTACAAAGGCAACTACACGAACCTCTCTGCCTGTTCCATTTGGCAAAACTGCAGTTGTCCGAATATTTTGATCAGCTTGCTTTGGATCTACTCCAAGACGAATATGAATTTCACAACTAGAATCAAAATTAGTAGTTGTAGTTTTTTCTAAAAGAGCCAGTGCTTCATCAACAGAATAAACTTCCTTATCTAGCAAAGCTTGAGCAGCTTTATACTTTTTACTTCTAGCCATATTGTATGTGTTAGTGGTTCAAACGGCATATTAAGGCCTCCCACGAAATATAAACGACGCAATTGCGCCAAAAAATTATCCTTCTATCTTTACTCCCATGCTTCGAGCAGTTCCGCCCATAATCTTCATTGCTGCATCAATATCATTTGCATTCAAATCTACCATTTTTTCTTCTGCCACTTCTCTTAATTGAGCCTTTGTCATAGTAGCAACCTTATCTTTATGAGGAGTCCCAGAACCTTTGGCCAAATTTAGTTTCTGCTTAATTAATACAGCAGCTGGTGGTTGCTTAGTGATAAAAGTGAAAGTTCTATCGTCGTAGATAGTAATTTCCACTGGAATTTTTACCCCGTTTTTATCCTTAGTCGCTTCGTTAAATTGATTACAGAAAGCCTGCATGTCTATACCGTGCGGCCCTAGCGCAGTACCTACTGGTGGAGCTGGATTAGCCTTCCCTCCAGGGATCTGCAATTTTACAAATGCTTTTACTTCTTTAGCCATTTTATTGCTTGTTATAAATACTTAAAATCCGAGCGCGTAATGTAAAACATTCTAGCCACTTTTAGCTGGATGTCAATCTAATAATGTGCTTTAAATTTGCCTTCAACTCAGCTCTATCTAGCCCAAATCCCAGACTAAAAGTTGGACCAGATTCTTTATCTGAGCGTGGTATTCCTTAGGATATGAAAAACCATAAATATATTTACCAATACGCACTGTCAAAAATGCGGTCTCTGGCCTCTTGGAGTCATTCAAGAAGAACGATGCATTTCCAAAGGTATTAGTTTCATTGATTTCTATATCTGGACTTGCTGAAGCCCTAAGTCTTATCAGTTGATAGGTTTCATTGACATCACTGTTAATTCCTACATCAAAGACATAAACCTTTGCTAAATAGGCAGTATCAGTACGAACAGCAAACTTCTCAATATTTACGTCATACAAATCATCTATATATATAGTTTTATATAGATAGCCCTGGTGGTCCTGGTTTTCAATGTATCCAGTTGCAAAGCCGGCACTACGAATGTGTTCTTCCCTAAGAAAAACACTAATTTTCTTTGTAGAATACTCCACGTCTTCAAAGTCGGCTACTGTTGCTTCATTGCTGCTAGTGGTATTTGTATCCTCTGCGCTTGGAACTTGAAGATATTTGCTTTCTCCATCTTCAATGGCCACCTCTTCTCCAGTAAGATCCGCAATTATTGCCGAATCAGACTCAAATGAATCCGGTAAGAAGTCTGATGAATTTCTGTCTACGTAGCTATTATCGTTAAATCCTGTGATTTCTGTGTTCAAATCTGCGCCAAGCACATTTGAGGTTAGGGCATTGGAACTGTCTAGTCCGTCGGGTAGTCGAAAATCCGAGATAACAGAATCACTCCCCACGATACTGCTGTCTTTTAGATATTGATTAACAGCAAGCTCGGCCATCATTACGATAACCACAACCGTTAAAATCACTGTAAAAATTGTAAACTTCTTCACATCTACAGATTATGAAAAAACCAAGAAAAAAGCAATTACTTCTTTTTCACCTGAGTAAACTCTAGTTCAACAGGCGTTTCCCTACCGAAGATTGTAATCAAAACCTTAACCTTACCCTTCTCTTCATCAATAGTATTAATGACACCCTCATAATTAGCGAAAGGACCATCAAGTACCACAACATTATCACCAACAGCAAAATCAATTTTAAATTTAGGTTCAGATTGACCCATATGTCTCTTTATAACCTTCCACTCCTCTGGAGAAACTGGCACAGGAATAGTACCAGAACCTACGAATCCAGTAACATTCGGAGTATTTCTCACTACATACCAACTATCATCATCTACCATCATATCAACTAAAACATAACCAGGAAAAATTCTCTTTTCCTCAGTAACAGGTTGACCTTTCTTAATAACAATCTGTGTTTCCTTTGGTACTACAACATCAAAAATTCTATCTTGCATGCCCAGTGATTCAATACGCTGCATTAAAGCTTCTTTAACAGCATCTTCATAACCAGAATATGTATGAATAACGTACCAATTTCTACCTGTACCTTGTATTTGTCTAGCCATTTAAGCTGATATTCTTAATAGATAAGTGTGAAGTTGACTGAAAATGTAGTCAATCACTCCCAGGAACAACGCGATAATAACGCACATTACGATTACAATAATTGTAAGACGTACAGCCTGATTCTTTGTAGGCCAGGTTACCTTTGTTAGTTCCTCGAAACTTGTTCTGAAATAATTCTTTACTGCTTTCATAATTTATTTACCTTTAAAAAGCTTCCCCAACACCGAGAAATATACACTTATGCTCTTTTTTGCGCAAGCTTAAAAAAAATCTCTCTATCATCATTGAAAAAAAAGCCAAAATTTGCTATAATAACAGGAACAAAAAACAAAAATGAAAAAGCTAATAAAAGCAGTATCTGAATTTTTAATCCTAATGGCAGTCACCACTGTTTGTATTACTGCGGTAAGCGCCTTTCATAGCGCCACAGCTTCTGCAGGATTTTTACCTGGAACAGACGAAGTAGGTAAAGAGCTTGTAGCTGGCGGAGTGCAAGCACCACCACCCGGTAAAACTGGACAGGAAATTCTAAACAATCTCGTGATTGAAAGGGGACTCCTCTACGTTAAGAACATCACTCTAGCCGTAGGGATCTTGTACATTTCTATAATCGGTTACACCCTCTTGGTAAACGGCGAAGAAGAAGAGGCCATTACCACTCAAAAAAGAGCAGTAATATACAGCTTGATCGGTTTCATGATGATAAGTATGGGGGAAGAGTTAGCAAAGATTTTCAAAATGGGCGGTGAAAACGGCACAATTCTTCAGAATGCTGCAGCAGTTAGATCGAACGTGGCATTATTCTCTACTCAGGTTCAAATTGCCATCACTTTTATCAAATATGTGATTGGGTCATTTGCCACCCTAATGGTTGTGCGCTCAGGAATTAAGCTTGTTACGGCCGGTGGCGATGAAGAGCAAACCTCTACTCACAAAAAAAGTATTCTCTACAGTGGGGGAGGATTAATAATTATCTTTATTGGGGAAGTATTTATCAATAAGGTCTTCTACAAAATTGATCCGGGGTATTCAGCAATAAAAGGGGTTCACCCCTATATGGATGCCAAGGCAGGTGTAGAGCAAATCGTCGGAATTACAAATTTCATTACTATGCTGGTCGCGCCACTGGGTGTGTTGATGATAGTTGTAGCGGCAGTAATGTACGCCACTGCAAATGGGAACGAGGAGCAAATGGACAGGGCAAAACGTATTCTTACCACAGCAGCAATTGCCATTTTTATCATTTTCGGCGCTTTTGCCATCGTGAGCACCGTTGTTGGTGGGCGCTTAAGTAAAATGGGAGCACTAATCTAATTAATTTGAGAAATATAAACAAAAAACTGACCAAGATTTTAGCCACAATAACTCTGTCGATAGTGCTGCAAATTCTTACTCTCTCGGTATTTACGGCCACCCAAACCTTTGCCATAGATCCTGGCTGCCAAACAACCGGCGGCATAAAATCACCACTTTGTAGTATTAATGAAGTTGGGAAAGATACAAAGCTTCCAAGTTACGTTGGGGCTGAAACTCATCCTGATGCCATCCATTCAATTGAGCCAGGTGTTTCTTCTGTAAACAGTGCTGTGTTTTTTGCCCTCGATGCCTTCAAATTGGCGATCAGTTCCATAGCAGTTATTGTAATAATTATCGCTTCAATCCGATTAGTTTCTCATTCGACAGATGAACAAGCGACCAAAGCCAAAATGTCAATGCTCTATGGGGTAATAGGTTTATTGGTAATCCAACTAGCAGATCCCATTGTAAGGGAAATGTTCTTTGGTGAAGCCGGCGATGCCTTTGATGCAGGAAATGTAGAGGATTCTGCAGAAGCAACAGTTACATATATCCGTGGAATTATCGGTTTTGTGCAATTATTCCTGGGCTCTGCTGCCGTATTGGTGTTGGTAATAAGGGGTTTTACCATGATTCACAACCCTGGAGACGAAGAAGAAGTAACCAAAGCCAAAAAGCATGTGATTTATGCCATTGTTGGTTTAGTTGTAGTTGCCCTATCTGAAGTTATAGTAAAGGGCTTTGTTTTCCCAGAAAATGGTACTGCTCTCCCAGATCCTAAGAATGCCGCCCAAATATTAGCAAGTGTAACTAACTATGTTTCCAGATTCGTGGGAATTCTAGCTTTTATTTCCCTTTTCTTCTCTGGCTACCGTTATGTTATGGCGGGTGGAGAAGAGGAGGTTGTAGAAAAAGTGAAAAAGACCGTTATTGGTTCAGTGATTGCCATTGTTTTAGCCTTTAGCGCCTTCGCTATAGTTAATACCTTGGTCACGCTAGATAACACCGATGAATCACCATCGAGCAACCAACCTACACCATAAGTAAAAAGTTTGATATACTCTAAAAAGAAACTCCCTATGAAAAAAACTAGCTTGAAAAAAAGAATTCTAAAAATAATTCTACCAGCACTAATTTTGTCTGTGTTTATAGCGCAAAATACTGTTTTCGCAGGTACCTTTGAAGGGTGGCTCGGGCAGGAAGTTGGTAGCTGGTTTCAAACAGGAGACAAGGGCTTAAGTTTTGTGCAGTATGAAGGGGCCTTAGCAGAACTCTCCACAGAGGGCTATGATTCAGCTCTAGTACAAAGTACAGATTTTAGAGAATACATTTTAACAATAGTAAATTTTGCCCTTGGGTTTTTAGGGTTAATTGCCGTGATAATTGTAATTTATGGCGGTGTTCTCTATGTAACTGCAGGTGGGGAAGAGGAAAATACTCAAAAAGGAAAGAAAGCTATCCAATATGCAGTAATTGGACTTTTAATAGTCTTGGGGTCTTTTGCCTTTGTTAATACTGTTATTCGGGGAGCAATGGGCCAGGAAGAATCTGGCGCAGGGCTATCACAGACCTCGGGAACAGTAAGTGGCGGCTTTAATGCTGCTGCAGAACAAGTGCGCGCCCTTGCCTTAGAAATATATGGTGGCTATATCTACGTGGCAGAAGTTTCAGAGGAACTGAAAGGGATAGAGAATGATGCAGGTAAAGACTCTATGCTTCCAGCTAGTAACCCACCAAAGACCGATGTGATCGCCTTCCTTCAAAGCGTGAAATCTAAGGTTTCAGCAATTAAATCTAAAGCCAAACCCTTTTCCAAAACAGGAGCAGTTGCCGGCGATATAGTGAGAAAGTTAGAGAAAGATATAGACAAAGTTAAAGCTATTAAGTCACCAGGAAAATCAGAGTGCAAACAGGATCAAACAGCAGATAGCTGGGGAGAGGGGATTGATAACGGCATGAGCAGCGGAGATACAATCTATCAGGATTGTCTCGCAAAAGAAGAAGCAGACTATTACGTTGCTTTTAATGAAAAATGGACACCTTTACAGGAAGAATACGTTGGCACCAAAAGTGGTTGTCCTACAACACCAACAGCAACTCTTGAATGTTTACTTAAATCAGTAACAACGGATTACTCAGTTGAATTCTCACGAATCCTAGTTAGTCTGGATCAGATATACAATACTTACGCCAACATAGATGCCGTAAAAACTGGTGGGGCTGGCGCATATATTAACTTGAGTGGTGCCTCAGGGTATGGCTATGAGGTTGGGTCAGTAGTTCTTGGTTCAGATGGAACATCTAAAACTCCAGTCAATAGTTTGACAGCAGGCGCCTTAGGCCAAATAAAAAATTGGGTCTGGGGTACAAAAGTTGAAGAGGTAGGGGCCTTGATAGCCTATGGCCTAGAAAACCAAAGTAAACTATATGAAACCCTCAAAAATCTCCAATTCGTGCAGGCCCGGCTCAGTGCTGATACCGTTTCTGGTGCAGCTCCACTTGTTGTTATCTTCGATACTCTTGGGTCAATTGATCCTGCCGGAGGAACGATTGATACTACTAAGATTATGTGGGATTTGGAAGGGAGCTACACATTGATGGAACTTTTGAATGCAGAGGTAGAGAACCCCGAAGAAACAGGTGATGTTGTATGTACAACCGCTCTAGTGAACGCTAATGGTGACGAATTAATAGGGAAGTTCTCAAGACGTTGTATCTTCAATAAACCAGGTAACTATCAATCAGCAATAAAAATTAAGTCCAATGATGAATTAAGCTTTGCTCCAGGAGTAAGTGTGTTGAGTATTAAGGTTACGCCGCCTAGTACACAAATTGAACTAACTGCTACTCCCGGAACAAGCACAACTGAAATGAAGCAGGTTATGCACTACGATCCGGATACGGGGGTTCTATTAACAGATAAAAACAGGATTAACTTTACCAGTGGAGACGCAAAACAGGGTATTAACCTTAGCGCTGCAGGTACAGGTGCTGAGTCCTATAGATGGACCTTTGATAATGGCACTATGACAGATTGGAGCCCAGGTGGAGAAACAGTGGAATTCCCTTCACAAGAACCCGGTGAATATCAAGTAATTCTCGAAGTTCAAAACAAACTTGGAGTAATAGATAAGAAAATCTTCACAATAGAAATTTCCTCGATAGCAGCCAGTCTAAACTCCGATCACCCAGATGGTGCAAAGGTTAATAGAGAGGTTGTCTTTGATGCCTCAGGATCAAAATCCGATAAAGGAAAAATAACAAATTATAGTTGGAGCATTTCCACAATCAAACCAGATTCAATAACTGATCAAGCAATAATTGATGAGATTGATTCGGTTTATCCAGGAACAATACCTTTTGAGGAGGGTGCAGATCTTTCAAAATTCAAACATACCTTTAAATTCCCAATTGATTACAAAGTTTCAGTTACTGTGAGTGATGGGGCTAGCAACGTAGACACGGCCTATATTGAAAAATTCAAAGTTACTTCAGATCCGCCAGTTGCCTCCTTTGACTTCAATATTCCTTCAGAAAGGCAACCAGGAACTGTCCATCTCAATGGAGCAAAAAGTTATGATCCAGATGGTACTGATTGGCTAAGTTACCAATGGTCAATCACACCAGACACTTATGAGCTTGTGGACAGTGTGGAGCACGGCCTAGATTCAATCACTCCACAAATAAAATTCCTAGAAAAAGGGGATTATGAGGTTACCCTTAAAGTTGTCGATCAAATTAATCAGTTAGAATTTGATGAATTAAAACAAACTGTGCCGATTACAAATGTTTTGGATGTAGCCTGGGCAACTGATATTGAAACAATATTCCGTCTAGATGATGATGGCAAAGCGGAGGCCTCATTTGAGGTCCTCAGCGAAAAAGCCATAGCCTATGAAGCCGATTTTGGCGATGGGTCAGATGAAGTACAAGGCGATATACAAGATGGTATCGAACATGTCTACACTAAGGCGGGAAAATACAAACTAACAGTCACAGTCTATGATGAAGATGACAACGATAATGTCATAAGTATCAATGTCTTTGTTGCAAGTGGCGATAAACCTGTTGCAAAAGTAAAAATTCTTCTAAACGGTAATGAAATTCAAGATCTCTCTGCACCGGTTAAAGTAACCAAGGCAGATGAACTACAATTTGATGCCAGCGACTCTATCAATACCGATGGGACTGGCCGAAAATTAAAATACTCTTGGAGCTTTGGCGATACAAAAAACAGCACCAAAGAAACTGCAGTCCATAAGTATAAAGAATTGAGTCCCAACGACCCTGGCTATTACGAGATTAAGCTAACTGTAACAGATGAAGAAGATGCTGCAAAAACAGCCTCTGATGAGATATCTATAGATGTTGTAAATATTTCACCAAAATTTTCTAATGTAATTGGTATCCCTCATTCACGTGTTAAACCTTTTACAACTCCAGTTCCTGTTACTCTAAAAGTATTCGGAGCGGAAGATGAGGATGGTGAGATTGTAAAGTATAGATGGTGGTATTTTGATGTTGAAACGCCGGATGAACCAATTGATATGGCCATTACCCAATCACCAACTGCTCAGCTAACAGTGGGGACTAATGGTAAGGAAGGGGATGTTAAGGTCTATGGTTTTGGTCTTGAAATTACAGACAACGACAATATTAAATACTCAAATGCAGACGATATTGAAGCCGGAAATATCTCCACAGTTGAAGTTATAAATGGCAAGAACGAACTGCCAACAGCCGATTTCACCATTAGTTCAACAACGATTTTTGCCGGTGAGGAAATAACCTTCACTTCAGCATCGAAGGATCTGGATGGGAATATTGCAAAATATTACTGGGACGTAGAGGGTGATGGTTTCTTTAATAATGAGCCTAGTGAAGAAGCTACGCTAAAATATACCTACACCGAAAAAAATCTTGAAGGATTTGATGTAAAGCTTAAGGTTATAGATGATAAGGGTGGCGAAGCAGTTTCCTCAGCAAAGAAAGTTTATGTAGATTCCAAGGCTGATGCTCCAAAGGCAGCCTTTAAATATGAAGTGATCGATGGCTCAAATGGTATGAAAGTGCAGTTTCAAAATAACTCAAATGCCGATGAGGATGCTGGTGCAGAAATTCTATCTTATTCATGGGATTTCGACACAGCATCTACACTTCCTTCAGCCGATAGCGATGGTGACGGAGTAAAAGATAACGATAAAGACGCTAATATCAAAGATCCAAAACGACTTTTTGGCGAAGCTGGTATTTACCTCGTTAAGCTCACAATAGTAGATAACCAAGGAAACAGTGATGATGTGATCAACGAAGTAAAGGTGCCACTCGCAAACGCACCTACCGCCGCCTTTACCTATGAAATTGTGGCCGGAAAGGTGAAGTTTACTAATAAATCCCTCCCAGACCCAAATTCAAGTGCCACAATAGTTAAGTATCAGTGGGATTTTGATACAGCATCTATGCTTCCAACTGCTGATGGTAATGGCGATAGTATTAAGGATAACGATAATGATTCCAGCACTGCCAACCCAGAACACGAATATACTGCAACCGGAAAATATACTGTTAAACTCACTGTTTTTGATGACCAAAGCAACGAAGCTTCTGTCAGTAAAGATGTTGAATTTTCTATTATAGATAATGTGATTGCAAACCCACCAACAGGAAATGGTGGATTGACTGGCACAGGCGGCCTAGGTGGCACACCAACAGGAGGCAACACAGGCGGTGGTACAGTAAATCCTCTTCCAACTGGGCCTTTCCAGGCTGTATTAACTACAAACCCCTTACCTGAAGCAGATGGTATAATATATTTAAAAGGAGAAAAAGGAGTTGTAAGTTTCAACTTTGCTCAATCTATTGGAGCAATCTCAAACTACTCTATAGACAAGAATATATATTTTGATACTGATGGAAATAATGTTAAAACTGATGATAAAGATTTCAACTCACCACTTCCTGGAACTTGGACAACAAATTTCGAGAAAGTGTGGGGCAAAATAGTGGTGAAACTCACCATAACAGACATTAATGGCAACAAGTCTGATACTACAATTGAAATAAAATTTAGAGATTAACCTCTCCCTATGGCAGATGAAAATCAAGACCAAAAACCCACAACAAATGATGTTGCAAGGGCCAAGGACTTAAAGAACGTTCAGGACTATGAAATGGGTAGCGATTCTTCTTCAGAAGCGACAGAAAAACCGCAAACACCAACATCAGAGCAGCCTAAAATCAACAAGTACAGCGATGAAAACAGCTCAGTAAATACTCAGGATCCATCTGTCATGTACATTGCTCCAACAGCGCCTCACACAACAAGTGATATAGGGACTAAGCCGAGTGTAAACCCTGCAGGATCCGCACCACAAGCAGCACCAGAACCAGTGGCCAAAGCAGTGCCAGCACAAGCTCAATCACAAGCACCAGCATCAGCACCAGCATCAGCACCGGCATCCAACACTTCAACTACAACAGCAGCAACCACCACAACAGCTCAGGCAGCTACAAAATCTGCAGTGCCGTTGAAAGCAATTAAAAAAGTAAAAGAAGTTGATCCTGTAGCCCGCAAAAAAGCAGTTTTAGGCTGCCTAGGTGCTTTTGGAGGATCTCTAATACTTTTCTTGATTCTTTCCTTTGTGTTTATTGCTCAGTCTGATGGCTCATCAAATCCCATCGCTGAGATGCTCAATATTAATTATGGTTCTTTTGTTAATGGACTAATTACCTTTATTCACATCAATTTCATCCTTCTGGCCCTTATCAGTTTTGTCTTTACGATGATGGGGTTGTTTAGGCTTAGTATGGCCCGCAAGGATGACAAAGAAACCAGAAAAAAGGGCTTACGGATGTCCGGAATTGCCGGAACATTTTTCTTTATTATCCTTCTTATTTGGGTTTTTGTTTACATCTACCTCGATTCAAAACGAGTCAACACTGGACCAGATATTAAGGATCCAATTGTAAGCACACCAGAAATAACCGTAGATTTAAGTGCCCCAATTGAAGTTAAATTTGATGCTTCAAACGTTCCATATGATCAGAATAAATACCGCATAGTTTCCCACGAATGGGATTTTGGCGATAAATCCACCGGAACTAGTCAAATTGTTTCACACATTTATGAAGAAAAGGGGACCTATAAGGTAAAACTTACCCTCACCTTTGAAGATAAAAATTCAGGAGAACTATTACCAGGCGGAGAGTTTTTTAAGACGGTTTCAGTTACTAATCAAGCATTAGCAGCCATCTTTTCCGCCGATCCTCAATCTGGGGAAGCGCCATTGGAGGTAGAATTCGATGCCTCAGATTCTGTAGATCCAGATGGCTATATCGATCGTTATGAATGGGACTTAGATGGTGATGGCGATTACGATGATGAAACTCAAATCAGTTTCACTCATAAATTTGAGAAAGTTGGGAAATATAATGTAGGACTTAAAGTTATCTCTACAACAGGGGAATATAACACTTCTGAAAAAGAAATTGATGTTAAGAAAGGCGAAGAACCAGAGCCAATTATTACAGTAATAGATGAACCTAAAGAATTTATTAAAGGAATTTCCTACATCTTTAAGGCAGATGAATCCACTTCTCCAAATGGGAATATAGTGGAATATGAATGGAACTTTGGTGATGGTTCAGACGTAATTACTACCAAATCAACCTCACACACTTTCGAAAAAGAAGGAAATTTTGAGGTAATCCTCAAGGTTAAAGACGAAAAGGATAAAGAAGCGGAAGCCCTTAAAATTATTAGCATCGGTGCGCCCAAGGGTAGCCCTAAGGCTAAAATCAGCCTAACTCCAGCACTAGGGGAGGATGATATCCTTTTAACAGGCACAGTACCTTTCGCTGTAGTATTTGATGCTTCAGCAACCACGGATTCAGATAACAATATTATAGATTACGAATGGAGTTTTGGTGATACCAGCCAGGCTGGTTTTGGCGAGATAACTAGCCACACATTCCTCAATCAAGGAACTTACACAGTTACGCTTACAGTTACAGATGCCGACAATAATATTGGAAAAGCAAGCCAGGTAATCAAGGTTGAGGCCCAAGGAATTGTCGCCAAGTTAGAGGCTTCCCCAATTGAAGGTAGCGTGCCACTTACTGTCGATTTTGATGCCAGCGGATCCACCTACCAAAATGGTCAAATCACCAGTTATAAATGGGATTTCTCTGATGGCACAGACGTTAGTAATGGTGCTGCCAATATCAACCACAAGTTCACAAGTATCGGAATGTTCCCTGTAAAGGTTACTGTAATTGGTGCAGATAATAGCCGCAATACAGCAACTATTAATATTACTGTAAGGGAAATTCCGCTAAGTGCCTGCTTTAAGTCTGTATTCGAGGAAGGCCCAGCTCCACTCGAAACAAGTTTCGATCCTAGCTGTGCAACGGGCACAGTTTCAAGCTATTTTTGGAATTTTGGCGATGGAAAAACTTCAACTCAAGTGAAACCTTCCCATATCTTTGAAGAACCTGGTGAGTATAGAGTTACCTTAGAAGTAACAGATTCTGGTAGTACAGTAGATAAGCACGAACTATTTATTACCGTAACCGAGTAAAATGGCTAGTTCTAAGACAAACCTAAGAAAAGGTGAAATGCTTTTATTGGCTGTAGCAATTGCTATTACGGCGTTTATTGTTAATGCTCAAAACTCGAATATCAAAAAAAATGATCAATCAAGTGTACCACCCTCTTTCGATATTTCTACTCAGAAATTCTTAGGAAACCTAGATGCGAACAGTTGCCTGCCCTTAGGAGTTAGCTATACTCAAGCAGATGTAGATTCTTTTACTGAGTTATCACTTGATCCAAATGACAGGAGTAGCATCAAGGCCGGAATTAGTCTTTACCACACAACTGTTAATTATACAGCAAATGTATCCGAAATATTTGGCTACATCACGCCCAATATAAGTAATAGGGTCTTTCTAGTATACTATTCCAATGGTAGTGACTCTTTAGCAGAGGGTTTTCATGTTTACCCTCCTTTACCTGCAGACTCTGTTGGAGATCAATCAACCACAGCAGTTCATAACATTACAGACCCCGGAACCTTCGGTATACCTCCACACACAGGCTTTGCCATGTATTCATGCAAGGACGTTGGAACATGGAAATTAAATTCTGAAAACAAACCTGCCGATGCATTAACAGATCTCACTAAGGTTGGAGACGGTTGGACCTTAATACCATTAAAGGAAGAGCAACCCTATTCTGGCCAGTTTGCGGATGTAGCAGATATCGTAGCCTCTGTAGGGGCACAAGAATCAGATGGTTTTAATTTCCCAGTCTTAAATATGACCACAACTTTGGCGGATCTTGCCTTAGACGATAACCATTATATGGTTTGGGTTTATCTTGATAGCAGCCTAGCCCCTGTCCTCCCAGAAGGCGCAGCTGATGAAGTAGACGGAGAAGGACTTGAAGATCTTCCTGATGACCCAGAAGACACTAATTCTCAAATTTCGCCAGCGCCTAGCTGCTATGGTAATGCCGCTACAATTTATGTTTCGGCAGACAAAATAGTGGGAGGCAGTCATGATGGAGAAAATTATTTGGTAACACTAATTGGCTCAGCAGGTAATGATGTAATGATTGGAACTAGCCAATCAGACACTATCAATGGAGGGAATGGTAATGACGTTATTTGTGGACTTGGAGGAGATGATACTATCTATGGTGAGGCTGGTGCAGATCTTCTTTATGGTGAAGGTGGATCAGACCAACTTTTAGGGGGGGCCTCAACTGATGTCATTTTCGGAGGACCTGGAAATGATGAAATATTTGGTGGTGATTCAGGAGATCTAATTTTTGGAGAACAAGGAGATGACAATATTACAGGTCAAAAAGGCAACGACAGAATTTGTGGAGGAGGAGGAGGAGAAGATTTTCTAGAAGGTGAAGATGATGATGACAGAATAGATGGTGGTTCAGGAAATATGAATCTTGAAAATGGTGGGGATGGGTATGACACTTGTAATGGAGGTAATTATTTAAACTGTGAAAAGACAAATTTAGAAATCCCCGAATGTAATTCAGAATTAACTATTTATAACAATAAATCTTCCGCAACCAGTATTTTTAATGCTATGTATGCATATTTACTTAAAGCTGCAGGCCCAGGTGATTGTTTAGATCAAAATACTTGCCAAGTTAATAAGGACTGTACTGGACCATGTGAGGAGAGCGCAGAATTAGGCTGCTACACTTGTCCTCAAGAAGAAGTTGCAGCAAGCATGGATCCAAACCCTGACCCCTTTGGATTGGACCAAAATAACAACAGAGCTCAGTCCTGCCCAAGTAATGCCCCCTATCTAAGTGAATTATCCTGCCAAAAAAATTGTGGCTTTGGTAACAACTGTATTGAATGGAAAAATAGTGATTGTTTCTATTGCGATAGTAATAATCCAGAGGACCTTCTAAATAAGAAATGACACAAAAGATGAACACATGTTACTCCTGTGCTTAAACATTCTTATCTGTTGATGCTTGAGATGCAGGCCTTTTTATGTTATAATAACAGGATTAAGTTATACCAAAACATAAAAAATGGACGAAAGAGGACTATTAGTAAAGCTGGCTCAAAAATTTGAGGCCTTTTCAATCGGAAAAAAGGTTTTAAGTATCTTAATTAGCGCTGCCCTCGGTATCTCTACTGTTGCAGTTGCTGTCCCAGAGAGCAGTTTAGGGCAACTTCTTCGTGCCGATGTTGTTCAACCACCTCAATTCAACATAACCATCGCGCCAGATGATGATCCAGTCTGTACGGATGACTCTCTTACCGAAAATGACTCAAAGATATGTAGCAGTAACAGCTATATTCTTTGCGATGCAGCGAAGGAAGGTCAATCCAATGCAAACGGAAAATATGTTTGTACAAGCAATAAATGGATGCTAAATCAAAATCCTCCACCACCTTGTACCGAGGACGCTCTTTCAGATAGTGACTCTAAAATATGTAGCAATGGCAGCCTTTCTCTCTGTGATGATGCCATGGAAGGATTTTCTAATGGTAATGGTAAATACCTCTGTACAAATGATAAGTGGACATTAAAAACAAATCCACCACCTCCTCAAGATGATAAGGTTGAAATCACCGCAGATAGCATCACCCCTGATACCTTCAACCCCATCACCCACAATGCAGAAATAAAGTTCACAATTTCAGACGATGCTGTGATAGAACTAAATATCCTCAAAGCTAATAATGATAAGCTTCTTACCATTATCGACAATAAGGACAAAACTAAAGGGGAAACTAAGGTTGAATTTAAGGGTACAAGTGACAACACAGTCGCAGGAACAGTTATTCCTGCAGGAGCCTACAAATATGAAATAATTGCCAAAGATTCAACAACTAAAGCAGTTGAAGATACAGAAACAGGTTCACTAACACTGGCCTATACTGTGGTAAATCCAAACCCAGGACCAAACCCAGGACCAAACCCAGGACCAAACCCAGGACCAAACCCAGGACCTCCTGCAGCTAATCCCGATCCAGTCCCTGGAGAAGATCCAATTCAAGTTCTAAACAATAAAAAAGGAGGAGAAACCTCCGATACAGGGCCAGGAGTATTAATTTACTCAATTTTCCCCGTGATTGGTTATTTAGTTACCCGCAGAAAGAGATAAGGCATTCGTTTTAGCTTGCAGCATTTGACAACACGCAAGCGCAGTACTAAAGTGCTACTGGGTATTCAATAACTAGGGGCATATGTCAATATTTACCACTACAATGGTGCTGGCATTAATAACTTCTATCTTAATCTTCTTAGCAGCAATAAGGCAGCTTTTGCTATACCGACAGAAGTATTGCCTTCCAGAATCGAAATACACCAGACTCTTCGGTATTATTACCAAGGAGCATATAGCTTTTATCTATGGCTTAGTGATTCTAGCTCATACAGCTTTTACCATTTGGTTTTTAACCGTTCTTTAGATGAATAACCGCGACAATTATTTCAAAGGACAGCAAGATAACGAGATTTTTGTCTGCTTTTTTCGTCATCATTGGCTAACCCTAGCGAGAGATTTTTTTTACAGTGGCATAATTCTCGTCATTGCAACCTTGGGAATCTTAAATATTTCAAAAATAATCGAAATTTTACGGGGAAACTATGAGCTGAAGCTTTTATTTATGACAATATTTTTGCTAGGCACCATCTATATTCACCGCCTCTTTGTTAAATTACTTAATTACTTTTTAAATATTGGCATTATCACCAATATTCGTATTATTGACCACGAACGCACCCTATTTTTTAGAGATACTATGGATTCCATTGATATGGCTCAAATTCAAAACATTGAACAGATAAAGGAGGGAATCATTCCCTACCTTTTTAAATTAGGAGAGATTAAAGTCTTTATGACCGCCTCCGCTGCAACTAAAACCTTTCACTATGTACCTAATGCAAAATTTCACTTTCGCTGCATGAATCGAGCAAAAGAAGTGCGGCAGAACAGTATGAGGCAAACACACAGAGGGCTTAATGAAGAACAAACACTAGATAAAATATATGAACCTAGCATTATTAGTAGTGAAAAATCTCCAACGACTCTTTAACTTGCAATTTTTCAATTTTCTGTTAATCTCTATTTTTAAATCTCTGAAAGCGACCTTGGAATAGTCTTTATGGAGTTTTTAAAGACTATTTAAAGAGTAATCCAATATAATGAGTACATTTACAGACCTAGGTTTAAGTCCAATGATCCTGCAAGCTTTAGCAGAGATAGGTTTTGAAACCCCAACACTTATTCAGAGCAAAACCATTCCTCATCTCATCAATTCAGAGAAGGATTTAGTGGCACTAGCACAAACTGGTACAGGTAAAACTGCTGCCTTTTCTCTGCCTATTATCCAGAAGTTAGATATCGCAGACCCTAGTGTCCAGGCTTTAATTCTTTGCCCAACTCGTGAGTTGGCTATTCAAATTGCCAAGGATATTTCTACATTTATTAAATATCTAGCAGGAGTAAAGGTTACTGCAGTATATGGAGGAGAGCGAATTGACACTCAAATAAGAGCACTGAAAAAGCACCCTCAAATTGTAGTTGGAACTCCAGGACGAGTTAACGATATGATTTCTCGTCGAATACTGAAGATAGAATCAATAAAATGGCTTGTTTTAGATGAAGCAGACGAAATGTTGAACATGGGATTTAAGGAAGAGTTAGATGAAATTCTAGTAACAACCCCAGTAGAAAAACAAGTAATGCTTTTCTCAGCAACTATGGATCAACAGATCCGCAGAATTGCCAAAAATTACATGAAAAACCCGGACGACATTACCGCCGGTGATAAAAATAAAGGTGCCGACAATGTTGAGCACTTTTATTACGTTGTACACGAAAAAGATCGTTACCAAGCCTTAAAGAGGATAGCCGACAACAATCCAAATATTCACGGTATTATTTTCTGTCGCACCAGAATAGAAACGCAACAGGTTGCCGATAAATTAATGCTAGATCATTATTCCGCAGAAGCAATTCATGGAGATATTTCTCAATCACAGAGAACAAACGTCATGGACAGATTCCGCGAAAAGAAAATCCAATTACTTGTGGCAACAGATGTAGCTGCAAGAGGAATTGATGTTAGTGGATTAACCCATGTAATTAATTACAACCTTCCAGATTCTATCGAGGCCTATGTTCACCGCAGTGGCCGAACTGGTAGAGCCCATAATTCTGGAATTTCCCTGGTTATTATCAACATGCGTGAACAGTACAAAATTAAATCGCTCGAACGAATAATTGGTAAAAGCTTTGAAAAAGGACGAATTCCAAGAGGGGAGGATATCTGTGAGAAACAATTGTTTAGTTTAGTTGATACAGTTTGTAATGTTGCAGTCAACGAAGATCAGATCTCTAAATATTTAAACCTAGTTAGCAAAAAGTTTGAAGATATGGATAGAGAGGAGCTAATCAAAAAATTTGTATCCGTGGAATTTAATCGCTTCCTTGATCACTACAAAGATGCAGTAGATTTAAATTCAAATGTTGGCAGTGATAGAGGCGGTAGAAATGCTAAAAGTGAAAGATTCGATAAATCAGGAATTCTCTTTGCTCGTTTTAATATGAATGTTGGGCGAAACCTTGGCTTAAACATTAAAGAATTATTTAGACTATTAAATAGCCAACAAGAACTAAAGGGAGTGGAAATTGGAAATGCAAGCGTA